>Ga0268298_10000049_pt1 | contig 137821 bp, 93 predicted proteins | sample WWTPWeurt_MetaG_FD_194462 | JGI IMG/M metagenome (GOLD analysis project Ga0268298, IMG submission 194462) | Activated sludge microbial communities from WWTP in Nijmegen, Gelderland, Netherland - WWTP Weurt | ecosystem: Engineered > WWTP > Aerobic digester > Activated sludge | place...
ACGATTAATTTTGAAATAAATGTGGACTGTGAGGCTAAGTTGGAAGTATTTTCCATGACAGGAAAGAAAGTATTGTCAAGATTGATGCAAGCAAAAGCGGGAATCAATCCTCTTATTATATTAAAATCAGATCTTGACGGCTCAGGTATGTTCTATTATCAGATCGAGGCAAAGGGCCAGAAAAAAGCTCAAAAAATGATATTAATAGACTGATAATCAGTCATTCATCTAAGCGCAGGATCAGTTGAAAAACAGCTGATCCTGTTCTTTTTTGAAAAATATATAGAAAAAAGTTTAATATTTATTTTTTTTATTTGAAATACTTTATACTTTTGCGTCAATCACCAGCTCAAGGTGTATCCCATTTATAGGATTCTGTAGGACAGAATAAAATTTAGCAAAACAGGCCTTTTAACGAAGGTCTATTTAAAGCGTATTTTATTAAACTACACATATTTTTTTTATAATGGGAAATCTACAGCGTTTACACGTATACCAGCAACTAAGGTGCAGGTATAATCAGCAAACAAGTTTTCTTTTTCCACTTTTCTTTCTTGTTTTTTCCGGTTCACTATTTTACAATGACATCAATGCTCAGTGCACTATTGTACCGGGTACGATTTCCGGTCAGGTAGTATGGGACAAAAATTATAATGGTATAAAAGATGCTTCAGATCAAGCTCTTTCCAATATCAAAGTGATTGCAGTTGCACCATCTGGAAACACATTGGCAGAAGCTTATACGGCTAATGATGGTTCTTATAAGTTGACTGGATTGAAGGATGGAGATAATTATCTGATAGAAATATCAAAACCCGGATGGTTGGAATATTCTTTATCAGGAGCAGATTATATTTCTGATATCAGAATCCAAACAGCCCCAGCTTGTAATATTTTATTTGGATTGTTTGACCCTTCATACAATGGTGGTGGATTGTTGAGTGATTTGGCAGTAAGCTGCTTCGTTCAAGGTGAATCCAATTCACAGGCTAGTGGTGAAACATTGGTGAGACTTTCCCAAAGCTTTAAAACCACGACTCCGATTTCAAAAATTGCTATGCATTCTCAAACCGGTGCGGTATGGGGACTCGCATATAAAAAATCAAGCAACCAATTGTTTTCTTCTGCTTTTGTAAAAGTAGGCACCGGGCTAGGTGCTCTGGGAACAGGGGGTATTTATCAAACAAATTATCAATCTATGGTCACAACACCGTATATTGATCTCAAAACCCTTGGAATTAATACTGGATCTGTACAGGGTGTAGCTCTGAACAGTTGCGCGTATGGCAACCTTGTAGGAAAAGTTGGTCTGGGAGATATGGATATTTCTTCGGATGAAAATTTGCTTTTTGTAAGTAATCTCTACCAAAAATCGATTGTTATCCTTCCTACGCTTGGTGCAAATGCATCAAACACATTTGAAATTAAGGTCCCGGATCCTGGTTGTAGTAATTCTGATTATGCTGTGTCAGCATTAAAATATAATAAAGGTTCTCTTTATGTAGGTGTAACTTGTACTGCAGAGACTAGTGCAAATGAGGCAGAACATTTTTTTCATGTTTATGAAATGAATTTGTTGACGAGAACTTTTCATTTAATTTTTTCAACAGATTTTGGAAAAAAGTATTGGCCTAAGGATGTAGGTACTGCAGCGAAAGGATTGATTTCACAATGGCTTACAGATATCGATTTTTCGGATGGAGGCGACATGATACTTGCAATAGCGGATCGTAATGGTCATAGCTTTTGCAGAGCAAATGAAATCCTGACAAACCAGTTTGGAGATATTTTAATGCTGCACAAAGACAATGGATTGTGGTCATTGGAACGCAATGGTGTGGTGGGAACATTGGTTGGTTCAGGCTCAAGTAACGGGCAGGGACCTGGAGGTGGAGAGTTCTTTGGTGAAGATTACTGGGTGATTGGGCCGAGTTTACATCCAGAAGTATCCATGGGATCCATAGCTGTGGTGCCAGGTTCCGATCAAGTCATTTCTTCAGCATTTGATCCTGTTTATGAATCTTTGGCTGGTGGATTACATCGTTATAGTACTATCAACGGAAAAAAATTAGGTGCTGTCCAATTATATAATTCCACTTCATCCGCATTTGGCAAAGCATCTGGTCTTGGAGATGTAGAAGTAGTATACGCTCCGGCTGAGATCGTGATCGGCAACAGAATTTGGCTTGATTCTGACGGAGATGGCTTGCAAGATCCAAATGAATCAGGAATTTCAGGATTGAGAATTGCACTCTATGACAGTCAATGTAATTTATTAACGACAACAGTTACAGATATCAATGGCAATTATCTATTTAACAAGAATAATGTTGCGGGAGGGATTTTGTACAATTCTCAATATTACATTGTACTTCAAGATTCAAGATTTGATGTAAATAATCAAAAACTTGTCTGGGGAAATGATTCATTGTGTTTGACAATTCAGGACGCCACTTTATTGGGAGACAATATAGACAGCGATGCTTTTCTGGGTGATGTGTCATTGTGTCCAAGTCTAAAAGGAATTCCAATGATCTCCGCTCATACAGGAAATAGCGGACAAAATAATTATACATTGGACTTTGGATTTAAAACTTGTGGACGAAAAAAAGAAGGTCCAGTTGAACCAAATCCAATATACGATATTGCTTTGATCAAACAAGTTAATCCAATCTCAGTAATTGCACCGCAAGGAATAGTAGTATTTGATATCACTGTAGTTAATCAAGGTGACACAGAACTTGATCAATTTGAGATTAGTGATTATATTCCTGATGGACTTGAATTTATAGCTGAAAAAAGTGCAGGATGGAAGTTGGTAGGCAGGACGGCTGTTTACAATTCAACTTCTGCTTTAATAAAAGGTGAAAAACGAGTCATACCGATTGGGTTTAAAATACTTTATAGCACAGGTATCCAAACGATAATTAATACTGCAGAAGTTTCTGCTCTGAAAAATGCAAAAGGTGAAGATATTATCGATATTGATTCAAAACCGGACAATGATCCAAATAACGATGCAGGCGGAATAGTACATGATGTCACAGACAATCAGTTGGACGGAGATGGATTTCTGGATGAGGATGATCATGACCGTGAATCACTTGTGGTATATGATCTGGCATTGATTAAAAGGTTGGAATTATCTTCCGGATATAAAGTCGGTGATTTTGTCCAATTTGATATTTATATTCAGAATCAGGGAAATCAGAATGTTGCTTCTTACGAGATAACAGATTACTTGGGTGAAGCTTATGAATTTGATCATAGTTTGAATCCTGAATGGAATATTGTAAATGGTAAATTGGTGTATACCTCTACTAAAGGATTAGCTCCATACGAGGATATTTTTATTCCACTGAAATTAAAACTGACGAAGTACGACAATACTGTTTCTCTAATTAATACTGCTGAAATCAGTAGTATGCGCAATGAAAAAGGAGAAGCTATCATGGACGTTGATTCTAGACCTGATCAAGATCCAGATAATGATGCCGGGGCCGGAGTATTTACTGAAAATGATGACAGACTGGACGGTGATGGATTGACTGATGAAGACGACCATGATCAGGCAGGAATATTTTATTATGATTTAGCTTTGATATTGCAAACTAATGTTAAGACACCTGTAAAATTAGATCAGCTTGTTCCTTTCCAGATCCAGCTTGTAAATCAAGGAAATATTGCTGTATCATGTTTTGAAATTGTGGATTATATTCCTGCTGGCTTAGAATTTGTTGCGGCATCAAATCCGAGTTGGAAATTGGAGAATGGAATTGCAAAATGTTTGGTCAATAATGAATTATTGCCCGGTGGAAGCGTCACAAAGGAAATTGTTCTAAAAGTTGTGTCTTCGAATGCAGATGAACTGATCAATTTTGCGGAAATCAGCAGTATCCAAAATTCAAATAAAGATGAAGTGAGCGACGTTGATTCAAAACAAGACGCTGACAATTCTAACGATTTAGGAGGTATACCTTCAAGTGCTACCGATAATTTATGGACAGGAAATGGAGTCACAGATGATGAGGATGATCATGATCCTGAGGCATTACAAGTCTTTGATCTTGCGCTCATATTGACAGCAGACAATGCATTGCCTGTGAAACAAAATGAAGACGTAATTCAACACATTAAAATTTGTAATCAAGGAAGTGTCTCAGCACAGAATATTCAGATAGTTGATTATTTACCTTCAGGTTTAATACTGAGTTCTCATGACAACAATGGTTGGATGTTTCAGGGAGGAATTTTGAGAAATATTGTTCAGTCTGAATTAAAACCCGGAGAATGCACAACGATCGATATTGTATTGAGAATATCAGATGTTTCGGATCCAAGTGCTTTGCTCAATAGAGCGGAAATTGTTGGAGCAGAAGATTTGCAGAATCGGAACATGAATTCTTTTGATATTGATTCAGATCCTGATATGATATCGACAAATGATAATGGTGGTTTGTATGGTACACCAACAGATAATTTACTTACGGGAAGTAAATCATTTGACGAGGATGATGCAGATCCTGAGCTGGTTCATTTTGTGGATCTTGCTCTGAGAAAAACAGTTGCAGCAGGGACTTACGTGAAGTATTTGGGTGAGCTTAAGTTTATTATCGAAGTATTTAATCAAAGCAATACTGACGTAAAAAACGTATTAGTCTCAGATTATTTGCCATCAGGTTATGAATTGGCAGCAACATCCATTTCAGAGGGTTGGACATCTCAAGCTAGAATAGCTCAGATAAGATTATCTGAACTAAAGGCTTATTCATCGACTTTGTTAGAGATCAAGATTCAGGCAACATCGACTGCTCCGGAAAATAATGTGTTCAATTATAGTGAAATAAGTGCTTTCCAGAATGCATCTGGACAGGACATTGGTTCAAGAGATTTTGACTCGACTCCTGACGCCATTTTGGGAAATGATCTTGGCGCAGTATGGAATACTGAAACAGATAATATGATTTCTGACCACGGTATGATAGACGAAGATGATGAAGATATAGCAGGAATTGGAATTTATGATTTGGCATTGCGCAAGACAGTACCGGACATAGAAAGATTTTATAATTCAAAAGATACAGTTGATTTCGCTATTGAAGTTTTCAATCAGGGATCTTTACCGGTGAGTGGCTTTGATGTGATCGATTATGTAGATACAAATTATATTTTTGATGCTTCTTTAAATCCGGGTTGGACACTCCAATCATCAGGAGCAGCAATATATACAGATAGAAATACACTTAAAGTTGGTTCAAAGAAAGTATTGCATATTCATTTGATTATCCGACCTAAAAGACAGGGACTAAGATTTTGTAATGTGACAGAATTGTCAGCAATTTATAGATCTGAAGGAGTTGTTATCGAGGATTTTGATTCTGTAGCGGACTCTGACCCTACAAATGACAAAACTGATGATGTAGGCTACTCAGACAAAAATAATATCACTGATAATGGCAATATTGATGAAGATGATCAGGATCAGACTTGTACGAATCCGGATAATTTTGATCTTGCTTTGGCCAAAGACGTTGGGGTTAGAATAGTAGAACATGGTCAGGATATTAGTTTCAAAATAACTGTAGTCAATCAAGGGACGGTTCCAGCCACATCGATTACAGTTGTAGATTATCTTCCGGAGGGATTGCGATTTAGAGATCCTGATTGGGTAGCAGGACCCATGTCCTCAGGTAAATTTTACTATACTTTTAGCGTTGCTAATGGTAAAATTCCTGCAGGTGGATTAAAATACCGAGATACATTGGCAGTATATTTTGATGTAGAAGTCACTGCAAGTGCAAGGAAAGGTGCAATAGTAAATCGCGCTGAAATTTTTGCTGCTGAGAACGATCTCAATCTTCCGGACGAAGATTCAACACCTGATGATATTGAGAATAATGATTCAGGAGGAAATGTATTTACAAATCAAGACAAAGTAGGAAATGCAATTGTTGACGAAGGTGATATTACAGGAGACGAGGACGATGCAGACCCTGCAGGCGTATTTCTGGTGGAAGTTCAACAAGATCTTTGCAGATGTTTAAATAATGCTACCACACCATCAAACGGCCAATTTATCAGTTGTTTTAATATTGAGTCTCAGGCAGGAGACGTATGGTTCATTCGGGAGATCAGTGGTTTATATTCTGAAGCCAGTGCTGCACCTCCGGCTGCTCCTACAGAATTTACTACAGGACCACTTGGATTTGTAGTGCCTTCCGTAGTTTCAAATGGTACAAGTGAGGTATTTGAGTTTTGTGCTATTTCCATTGATGGCCATCCATTCTCCTTTATATTAGAAAATCAATACGGAGATAAGGTAAATTATAATTCTAGAGCTTGTGGATATGATGTGCCTCATCAAACTACAGGTTATAGCCCTGTTTGTTCGAATTCTGATGTTCATTATGGAGTTGCATACAACCCATCAAGTACCTATGAGTGGACATTGAGTTCTGGTGGTACAATTACCTCTGATCCAAATTTGAATGAGATTAATGTACATTGGACAGGTGGCATAGGCACAAGCCATTTACTAACTATACGTGAAGTCAATCCAAATTCATGTTTAAAACCATTAGAAATACCTGTTACAGTCCAAACTTCAACTGCTGAACAAATGAATTGTATCGGCGATTTACAGGTATCTCTTGATAAAAATTGTCAGGCTATCATAACTCCAAATATTTTGCTTGCTGGTGGTCCATACACATATACAAATTATGCAGTAATCGTGATGGATAAGCATGGATATATCATTCCAAATGCTACTGTGGACGGAAGTTATATTGGTCAGGTATTGACAGCCAAAGTGATGAATATTTGCAACGGAAATTCTTGCTGGAGCAAGTTGACCATAGAAGATAAGACTCGGCCACAGATAGTCTGTGCAAATGATACAATTCTTTGTACAAGGATGACAAGTTATCTAAAACCATATGTATATGATAATTGTGATCCAAATCCTACAAAAGAATTGTTAGATGAGACTATAGAAAATACTTCATGCGATCCGAATTATTCCAAAATCGTAACTAGAGTGTATTCAGCTATTGATAAAAGTGGTAACAGATCATCACGATGTACTACAAAAATTTATCTAAAAAGAATACCTTTAGATTCCATTGTGTATCCTGATAGTTTCTCATTAATTACGAAGAATCCTTTGACTTGTAATAATTTTGAAGCTGACAGCTTAGGTCATCCTTTGCCAGAAGAAACTGGAGTTCCAACATTGAACAGACAATCACTTTATCCAAACAATGACCAAAAATATTGTGATTACAGTATTCGTTATTATGATCTTGAAATTCCAGATCCTAAAAGTTGCAATAAAAAAATTCTCAGGAATTGGGAAATATTCACATGGACCTGCTCATCATTTGACAAAAGAGTTTTCAATCAATTGATAGAAATCGTAGATCGTCAGGCACCTACAATTCTAGTGCTGGATACGATTCGCACAACAACTACTCCAGGTTACAATTGTGAAGTTGAGTTATGGATACCACCTATCAAAACTTTCGATAGTTGTGGAAGCGAAGTACGGGTAGATTTAGTTTATCCAGGTGGAATTATTACTGATTTCAAGGGTGCTTATTTGAAAATCCCTGCAGATACAAACGTATTGAAAGTACGTGCATACGATAAATGCCACAATGTAGATAGTGCAAGTTTTGTAGTAATAGTTCAAGATTTGACTCCACCTGTTGCTGTGTGTGACAAGGAGATGGTTGTATCACTAGATAGATTTGGAGAAGCTTGGGTCCCTGCACATGTATTTGATGATGGCAGTTATGATGAGTGTCATATTAAATCCATGAAAGTGCGCAGGATGGATAATGGTGTACCATGTACTTTCAATTCAACAGTTTTTGCAGATTCAGTGGGATTCTGTTGCCAAGATGTAGGAAAGTTGATCACTGTAATTATGTTGGTAACTGATCATCATGGAAATGCTAATAGCTGTATGGTACAAGTTGAAGTACAAGATAAAGTGATTCCAACGGTATATCCACCGCATGATGTGACGATTAGCTGTGAGAGACATATTAATTTGAATGATCTTTCTGAGTTTGGGTCCGCTACTGTTTCGGACAATTGTGTTGCAGATTTGACAGAAGTAGATAGCATTCATATTGATCAGTGTAGAGAAGGTTACATTGACAGGATATTTGTAGCAGGAAATGCATTAGGATATACTGTTGCAGTGCAGAGAATTACCATCATCAATGAGCATCCATTCACTGAGAAAGATATCATCTGGCCTTATGACTTTGATACAACAACTTGCCAGACAAATGCATTGGATCCAACGAATTTGCCGGATACTCTCGGGTATCCCATCTTGATTGAAGATTTTTGTGATTTGACGGGAGTGAGTTATGAAGATCATTTATTCAGATTCGTAAATGGCAGTGATGCTTGTTATAAAATACTCCGTAAATGGAAAGTAATCAACTGGTGTAGATTTGGAAGTAATGAAAACTTGTATTACGAGCACACACAGATTATTAAAGTGAACAATACTATCAAACCTACTATTCAGGATGGTTGTGAAGATTTAAAAGTGTTCACTCCTGATACTTCTTGTTTTGGTGCATACGTCGATATTTTTGCAAGCGCAGATGATGACTGTACACCGGCAGATCAGTTATTCTGGCAATATAGTGCGGACTTGAATTCTGATGGAATTGTGGATTCACTTGTAAGGGGTGTTGGTGGTGTTATAAGATTGAGACATTTTTATCCGCTGGGTTCACACGAATACACTGTACTATTTGAAGATTTGTGTGGCAACCAGAGTGCCTGTACAAGAGCCATTGAAGTGATTAATAAGAAGAAGCCAGTTGCTTATTGCAAATATGGTTTGGCTGCAAGTTTAGTACCGATGGATCTTAATAATGATGGTAAAGTAGATCAAGAAATGGTAACCATTTGGGCTAAAGATTTCGATCAAGGAAGTTATCACCCATGTAATTACCCGATCACTTATTCTTTTGGTCTTGACACTACTGTGAAGTCCATCACATACAATTGTGACAGCATTGGAAGAAGAGAAGTGACATTATGTATCACAGCCTCAAATGGCGAACAAGATTGTTGCCAATCCTTTATCGATATTCAGTCAAATACTCAGTTTAATAAATGTTCTTGTGTAAGATTCCCTGCTGATATCATAGTAAATAGTTGCGTGACCAATTATGATCCAAGTACAATAACTTCTATTCCTATATTAGGTACCTGTCCATGTACTCACTTAGGAACTTCTCACAGCGATAGTATTGTGACAAATGTTCCAAATTATTGCTATGTGATATATAGAAAATGGACAGTCAGATTTAACTGTCCTAACGAAGGATTATGGGTGAATGAAAGTGTTCAGAAAATATATGTTACTACAAATCTGAAAGATTCCGATATCACCTGGCCGTCAGATAGTGTACTGGTAGACAATTGTACCGGAGCATTTGACACAGCGATTATTCATAATACACCGAAGTTCTGTGACTATAACGGTCAGGTAATGCTGAGATTTACTGACAGGGAAATTGGTAGAAACACAGAATGTGTTTTTATTGAAAGGCTTTGGACAGTTTTCAGTAAGTGTGTTGCTTCACAATCATTCTCATTCAGACAAGTATTGAAGATAGTAAATTTCTCAGGTGTGAAATATTTCGTTCCTGCTGACATTACTGTTACTGATTGTAAAAAAGTCTTGGTCCCGGATTCTTTGAATGGATATCCATACACAAATTGTAATTGTGATATATTCAATCATTCATACCGAGATTCTACTGTGAATGGTGGTGCAAATGCTTGTTATACAATTTACAGAAAATGGACATCTACATTTAATTGTCCTCCTGATGTTGTTGGTACATTTATGGGTACACAAAAGATTACAGTTGTGATCGATATTCAACCGGGAGATATTGATTGGCCGGCAGATTCAGTATATGTTGACAATTGCGGCGGGAAAGTAGATACGGGCATTATTGATAATGTTCCGAAATTGTTTAAAGATTTCTGCGGTTACGTCTCAATTTCTTATTCTGACCAAGTATTGAGTAACAATGATACGTGTAAAATTATCAGAAGAACCTGGTTAGTCAGTAATACATGTCGTACTGGTGCCAACAAGCAAGAGTATCGCTATGACCAAATTTTAAAAGTGATCCATCCAAATGGACCAAAACTGATTTTGCCACCTAACATCACTGTTACGGATTGCAAAAAACCATTATTGCCAGATTCACTTAATGGATATCCGACAGTAGATTGTGCATGCGACAGTTTAATGATAACTTATCGGGATGATACCATTCGTACAAATCCTGAAATTTGTTATCAGGTTAATAGAAATTGGTCGGTAAGAGTTAGATGTAGGCCAATTGTGGATACAGTATTGAGAGGAACACAAATCATTATCAGAGATGTGAATTTGAATCCTGCTGATATCATTTGGCCTCAAGATAGTTTTACTTCCTACAGCTGTATTCCTAATCTTGATCCTTCAATCACAGGTATGCCTTCTTTGAGTAAAGACTATTGTGGATTAATTCACTTTAGTTATGTTGATTCTTTGAAAGGTGGAGGCGAATGCAGAACCATTCAACGTACGTGGACTGCAAGAAACGATTGTAGTGCAAGTCAGGTGTTCAGATTTAATCAATATCTGATCACAAAGAATCAAGGCCAGCCGTCGATCACATGTACACCGGATACGGTTGTCAATGCAAATCAGACTGAATGTGGTGCCATAGTAAATTTGCCGGATCCAACATTGAATAATTCATGCAATGCAGGTGTCCAGTTTACTAAGATACCAACAGGTAATTTTTATCCGGTGGGTATGACTACCGTATTGTTTATTGCAACGGATAGTTGTGGAAATAAGGACAGCTGTACTACCAAGGTGACAGTTATAGAAAATGTACCGCCTCAAATTACATGTCCTCATGATACATTGGTGCCTTGTAGTGTGAATACAAATGATCTCAGCCAGTTTGGGCAACCGCAGTTCAGCGATAATTGCCCGAATCCGACATTGAAGGATAGTGTTATTCGCAACCAGAATATTTGTGGAATCGGTACAATTACGAGAATTTTCACGGTAACAGATGCATCAGGCAATACTGCCTCTTGTAGTCAAATTATCACTGTTGAAAATCCAAATCCATTGGATAGTTTAGATATCAATTGGCCGACATCTCCGGTTACTGTAGAGGAATGTGATGATATTGATCCTTCCATTCTTGGCATGCCAACCATTGACACAGCAGGTGCAACTTGCTTTAGAGCAAGGATTACTTATGCTGACAGCAATTTGTGTAAAATCACTCAAACGTGTGAGATTCAACGGACGTGGACAGTTTTTGATAGTTGTACCAACGAAGCGATAGAATATATACAAACAATCATCAGAAATGATACCTTGCCTCCAAGTATCATGGGAGTGAGAGATACTACTTTGTATGCGAGCGACACATCATGCAACAATTATGTATTCATGAAGGCATTTTCTGGAGATTGCGACTCAAACTTAGTCGTGATCACAAACAATTCTCCTTACGGTGCCAATATGTTTGAAGATGCCTCAGGATTTTATCCATTTGGTACAACCACAGTGACCTTTACTGCAACTGATGCATGTTGCAATCAAGCCACAAAAACAATCTTGATTACCGTACTGGATACAATAAAACCTGAATTCACTTGCAGGAAGGTAGTCCGAAAAATTACTGACACAGAATGTGCTACTTTTAATGCAAGAGATTTTGTGAGAAACGCAACAGACAATTGTTCAGATTCCGCAACGATTATGGTGTCGTTTGATATCAATGATTTCATGGATACAACATTTATGATTTGTTGTGATTCGATCATGTTTGGAGAGTATACCGGCGAGAGAACAGTGTACTTCAAAGATGAGGCAGGCAACATCGATTCATGTGTTACATTATTCCAGGCTGTGGATGAAGATTCAATCTGTAACAATACATTCAACTTCGCACATGTCAGAGGTTTGATAGAATCTCGCAGAAAATTGTCCATGAGCGAAATACCGGTGCAGTTGATCAGCAATAATACTTTGTCTGCAGAAACGAATGGAAATGGACGCTATTCATTTATGAATATGCCTTTGGGCGGTTCTTATCAGGTGAAACCTCTGTATGATTTCAATCATCTCGATGGAGTCACCACATTTGATATCGTGCAAATCCAAAAGCACATATTAGGAATAAAAGAATTTGATGATCCTCTGAAATATGTAGCAGCTGATGTAAACAATAACAAAAGAGTGACTGGGTCAGATATTTCGGAAATCAGGAAACTGATACTAGGAATTCAATCTTCGTTTACGAATAATACTTCTTGGAGGTTTATTACAAAATCTTATTCGTTCCAGGATCCGTACAATCCATTGGCAGAAAATTTCGAAGAAGCATTTGAAATTCAGAAGCTGAATCGTAATTATTATGCGGATTTTGTGGGCATCAAAATTGGAGATATTGATGATTCAAATCACCAGTTTGGTCTGGCTTCTACTACAACCAGAAGCAAGAATATAGAATCTATTTCTATGATGGATGCAGAGTTGCAGAAGGCAGAGTCATATGTTATTGAAGTTCCATTTGCTTCAATCAGAAACTGGGATGGAGTCCAAATAGCATTGCAGTTTGACAGGGCGGTTTGTAATATAGAAGAGTTGGTATTTGACAATTCAAATTTGATTAAACCTGAAAACGTTAATTTGCTGGATAATGGAGTTGTCGTATTGTCTTGGGCAGATGTTTCCCATCGCTGGACCAAAGAAGATAATGCCTCGTTGAAAGTAAAGATCAAGTTGCAGTCTAATGCAAAATTATCTAATATATTAAGTATATTGAATAATGGATTTTTGTCAGAATGTTATACGGTTTCCGGTGAGAGTAAATCACTACAGTTGGAGTTCAATTCAGATGCATTTAGCGACGACTTGAGATTGTATCAAAACATTCCGAATCCATTCCAACATGCTACAGTAGTACCATTCTTTATCAACTATAATGCGCATATAACGTGTACTGTTACGGATATGAATGGAAAGACAGTCTACGTTGAATCTGGAAATTATGATAAGGGTTATCATGAGATCAATATTCAGAAAAAGCAATTGCCTTCAAGTGGTATTTACTATTACCATCTCCAAACTGATAAAAATAGAGTATTCAGGAGAATGATCTTAATCGATTAAGATTTCTCAGGATTAGAAAAAGTAAAGTGTGTAGTAATCGGTTTCGTTTTGCGCCTTGGTTTGTTAAACCAAGGCGCTTTTTTTTAACAACTGGTGTGGCACCACCTTTGCTGTGAAACCAAGAAATTTTCCTGACCTTAGGGAAGTCTGACTAAGAGTTAAACGCCGAAAATACTAAATAAGTAATAGTAAATCAATATTATATGTATATGTAAGTATTATATATATAATTATCTCTGCTATTAAAGCTCTTATTTATTTTGACAGTGAAACGGAAGAATCTGTTAATTTTACGGCAAAATACATACTTCGCTTACAAAGATGGTAAATCGATATTTTGATCTCATAGACCAAACCTACTACTTTCCGCAAGAAGGTTTTGATTTGGAAAAAGATGAATTGGTATTTAATGGCATACCATTAATGTCATTGATAGAAAAATACGGGACACCATTTAAGATGACATATCTTCCCAGAATTGGTGAACAAATTAAGCGGGCCAGAAATCTTTTCAATAAGTCAATAAAAGCTTCTTCTTACAAAGGAAAATATCATTATTGCTATTGTACAAAATGTTGTCATTTTTCATATGTATTGGAAGAAGTATTGCAACACGATGTGCAGATCGAAACATCTTCTGCTTTTGACATAGATCTGGTACTTAATTTGTACAAAAATGGAAAGCTGAGCAAGGATCATATTATTGTAAATAATGGTTTCAAAACTGAAAATTATCTGGACAATATTGCCCAATTGATCAATTCAGGTTTCAAAAATGTGATCCCTGTATTAGATAATAAGTTTGAAATAGATGCTTTAGAAACAAGGATACAGAAAAAATGTAAAGTTGGTGTAAGAGTTGCAACGGAAGAAGAACCAAGCTTCGAATTTTATACATCTCGACTGGGAATAAGATCTTCGGAGATAGTGCAGTTTTGTAAAGAGAAGTTGAAGAAGAACAAAAAGTTTGAGCTGTATATGCTTCATTTTTTTGTGGATACTGGGATCAAAGATACCGTTTATTATTGGGGAGAACTAAAGCGTGGGATCAAAACTTATATTGAACTCAAAAAACAGTTTCCTTCGCTCAAAGCAATTAATATAGGAGGTGGATTGCCGATCAGAAATTCCTTAGGTTTTGAATTCGATTATAAGTATATGATTCAATCCATCGTTTCTATGTTGAAAGAGGCATGCGAGGAAGACGGTGTAGATGAACCCGATATCTTTACAGAATTTGGAAAATATACTGTGGGTGAAAGTGGTGCTACGATCTTTTCTGTATTGGAACAAAAACAACAGAATGATTCGGAGATATGGTACATGGTTGACAATTCATTGATGAATACACTGCCTGACAGTTGGGGAATTGCCGAACGATTTATCTTACTGCCAATCAATAAATGGTATAATGAATACCGTCGAATCAATATAGGAGGAATCAGTTGTGATAATTCGGATTATTACAATCGGGAGGCCCAAAATCAACAGCTCTTTTTACCTCAGTATGACAGGCAAGATAAAGAACCTTTGTATCTTGGATTTTTTCACACCGGAGCATATCAAGATGCGTTATCAGGATATGGTGGAATCAAGCATTGTCTGATTCCATCACCAAAGCACATTATTGTGGACCGCGACGAGAACGGAAATATCGTGGATTGGGTGTATAGTGAGCAGCAAACTGCAAGAGACATGCTGCATATTCTGGGATATAAATGATTCGAATTCTGATTGAATTATATACTTTAAAAAATTGTTAGACAGTTTTACTTTGGTTCTAATTGAGTAAAACTTGCGGTAATGTAATTTAATTTAAGAATCCAATTTGAAATGATTTAAATATTATAGTATGAAGTGTACTTCGGAAAATTATGCAGGCATCGAAGATCAGTATGCTCGATTTGATAAGGCTGGAGTGGTTTTGACATCCATTCCTTATGATGGTACAAGCACATGGGGCAAAGGTGCAGATAAAGGATTTGGAGCGTTTCGTTTTGCTTCAGAAAATATGGAACTCTACGATATTGAGACCAATAGCGAGCCATATAAAGTTGGAGTATACATGAATAAGCCTCTCAAGGTCAAAAAATTAAGTCCTGAGGAGATGGTAGAAAAAACGTATAAGCATACCTCAGAATTGTTGAAAAGTAAAAAGTTTTTAACATTTTTTGGAGGTGAGCATTCAATTTCAATTGGAGTGTTGAGGGCATATGCTGAAAAGCACAAAAGCATGACTGTATTGCAGTTGGATGCTCATACTGATCTAAGACAAGAGTATAATGGTACTAAATATAATCATGCGTGTGCTGTAGCAGAAGCTCAAAAAAGCTGTAATCTACTTCAAGTTGGGATAAGAAGTATGGATATTTCTGAGAAGAAGTATTTACAAAAAGGAAAAGTATTTTTTGCTCATGAAATCATGTCTAACGATACCTGGATGAATGAGTGTATCAGGAAAATGACCAAAGATGTTTTCATTACTTTGGATTTAGATGTTTTTGATTCATCATTGATGCCTAGTACAGGTACTCCTGAACCGGGCGGAATGCAGTGGTATCAAGTCCTGAAATTTTTAAAACTGGTTTTCACCAAGCGGAATGTCATTGGATTCGATATTGTAGAATTGGCTCCAAATAAACATAACCCTGCTCCAGACTTTTTAGTAGCAAAACTCTACTATAAAATGCTTGCTTACAAATTTTATGCAAAAAAATAAATCTTCATCAAATTAATTTTTATCAATGAATAAGGGTCCTATATCACAGTTTATTACACATCATTATCGACATTTTAATGCAGCAGCATTGGTGGATGCAGCGAAGGGTTACGAACAACATATCATAGAAGGTGGAAAAATGATGGTGACTTTAGCAGGTGCAATGAGTACCGCAGAACTTGGTGTTTCACTTGCAGAGATGATTCGAGCAGGAAAAGTGGATATTATATCTTGTACCGGCGCTAACCTCGAAGAAGATTTGATGAATCTTGTAGCACACAGTCATTACAAAAGGATACCTAATTATCGCGACCTAACTCCCCAGGAAGAATGGAATCTGCTGGAAAAAGGTCTCAATCGCGTGACGGATACATGTATTCCTGAAGAAGAAGCTTTTCGCCGATTGCAAACACACATTTATGATATTTGGAAAAAAGCCGAACAAACAGGAGAGAGATACCTCCCACATGAATACATGTTTCAAATGATCAATAGCGGTGTATTAAAGCAATATTATGAAATTGATCCTAAAAATTCTTGGATGATTGCTGCAGCAGAAAGGAACCTGCCGATCGTAGTAGGTGGCTGGGAAGATTCTACCATGGCCAATATTTTTGCATCTTACGTGATCAAAGGTGAGTTGAAAGCTTCTACGATGAAAAGCGGAATTGAATATATGGTTTTTTTGGCGGATTGGTATAAGAAGAATTCTGGTGGAAAAGGAGTGGGTTTTTTTCAGATAGGAGGAGGTATCGCAGGAGATTTTCCTATTTGTGTTGTACCTATGATGTACCAGGATTTGGAATGGCATGATGTTCCTTTTTGGAGTTATTTTTGTCAAATTAGTGACAGTACAACTTCATATGGTTCTTATTCTGGAGCAGTGCCTAATGAAAAGATTACCTGGGGTAAATTGGATATTCATACACCAAAATACATCGTTGAATCAGATGCTACTATAGTAGCACCATTGATTTTTGCATATGTATTAGGTTGGTAAATTATAGACTATTCTTTTACGATTAGTTTGGAATATTCTTTTCCATTTATTTTAATTTTCAAAACGTATTTGCCTGGAATTAGTGGAGATACATTCATTGTCATCTCATTTAGTTTCAAAGGATATATCGTGATGGATTGTCCTTGGAAATTGTAAACCTGGACAGATTCTATTTTGCAATTGAGATGATGACATTCAATGCGAATGATATCTTTAGCTGGTTGAGGACTGATTACAATCATTTGTTCATTGAATGGGTCCTGGATGGATAATGGATCAAAGAATAAAGGCTTGGAATTTGCACTATTACATCCATTTGTGTCAACCATGAATACACTATAATTTCCCTTTGTTTTACCTACAATGCATGGAGTAGTTGTAGTGTCCAATGGTTTTGTGTCTAGAAACCAATAGTATAAATTACCGACTGCATTTGTACAAATTGTGTCACGTTCAGCACTGAGTATCGGTGTTATAGGTTGAGGATATGTACTTACAAAGATGGAATCCGAAACCAAAGAATAGCAACCTAATGTGTCCAGCCATTGCACTGAATAATATGCAGCATCTTTGACATTATATGTGGAGTCAGATGTTGCAAAATTTAAAGTATTATTTTTATACCAGAAATACAATATCGTTGTATTTGAATTGCAGGACTCTAAATTCAAAGAATCTCCTGAACAAAGCATTTTTGAAATACTATCTTTCAAACATGCTTTTTGCTTAGGTAGAACACCAACAGTTAATGTGTCTCTCCATATGCAATAATTATATTTTAATTCAAATCCGTAATCGCCAGGTGACAACATGGAAATAGTGGGAGTTTTTTGACCATTTTGCCAGAGAATTGTGCTGTTAGTCGGTACATATAATTCGATTTTTCCATCAAGTGATTCTTCACAGGTAGCGTCTTTAGTTTGATAACGAGTTACATAATTGCAAGAATCTAATAATTGATAAATCTTGCCGGCTACAATGGATGCCATAAACAACTCACCATGCTTATCTTCACCAAAGGTCGAAAGCTCCTTGTCTTTGAAATCGTATAGGAGTTCATTTGAAAAACTGCCATTTTCTAACGAATCCAGGCCCCAGATTCTGCCAGAATCATAGTCACCATAAATATACTTTCCTGTTAAATAGGGACATAGTTTTCCTCGATAAACAAATCCTCCGGTAATGGATAATCCAGTAGTGGATGAATGCACATATTCAAAGATTGGTGGTGTATAAACTGTACTACTGTTGCATCCTGTCTGAATAAATGCATGATTTCCTTCATAACATCGCCAGCCATAATTTTTACCTCCTGTACTATTTGCTTTCTCGAGATTAATTTCTTCCCACATTCCCTGACCAACATCTCCGATCCATAAATCATGATTCAATCTATCAAAACTAAATCTCCATGGATTTCTCAATCCATAAGCCCAGATTTCAGGAAGATAATTGGTATCATTAATGAACGGGTTGTCTTGTGGCACTTTGTAGCTACTGGTATCACTCACATCTATTCTCAATATTTTTCCGAGCCTGGTTTTTGTGCTTTGACCATTATTCATTGGGTCATTTGCGCTTCCACCATCACCCATGCCAATGTATAGAAATCCGTCAGGCCCAAATCTCAGACAACCTCCATTGTGATTTGTAAAAGGCTGGGGAATAGACATGATAATTTTTTCGGAAGAAGGAATTGCTTTATTTTTATCCGAGGAACTTACAGAAAATCTTGAAATGGTAGTCTTCCCTTCATTTGATGATTTGTCGGTATAATTGACATAAAAATACCCATTTTGAAGAAAGTTCGGATCAAAAGCCAATCCTAATAATCCTTGCTCACCATTCTTTGAATTGACCCTGTCTACAATATTTAGAAATAGTGAATCTTCTAATTTGTTATTTTCAATAATTTTTATTCTTCCTGCTTTTTCTACAATAAATAGTCTCTCATCACCGCAGTTTGCTATTTCAACAGGTAAAGAAAGACCGCTTACTAGCTCCTTCAAAATTATTTTATTTTGCGCATGGGATATTTGTGCAAAAAGCACTGCTATCAAAAGAAAAATATTTTGGAAAATATTATTGAACATAACGAATTATTTTTTGGTGAGCTGATTTTTTAGAATTTATATTTTCTAGTTTAATGATAAACATTCCATATTCTGGAAGGCTCCCCAATGGAATTTGATTGTTGGCCGAATTAAGTTCTATGATTTGTCGCTCTAATTTCTTCCCTGTAAAATCCCAAATGCTGATTTCATAAGTTCCTGGTTCTGCAGATGTTAGCATCGTCACTGTTTGAAACTGACTGGAAGGATTTGGAATGATTTTAAAAGATGGCCTGTCCAACCATTCATGATTGTCTGTTTGCAATGATACTACAAATTCTAAAACTATCACACAAGCTTTTCCATCCGTAATGGTCAAAGTATATTTTCCTGCTATCAACTGCGAGATGAATGGTGTGGTTTGTCCGGTATTCCATTTGTATTTGAGTGGAGAAACTCCACCTGTCGCCAGAACACTGATGCTGCCATTTCCACTTCCCAGGTCAGGAGAAATGATTGTATCGATGATGTTTATTTTGCGAAAAGCGCTTAGTTCGAGTAAGACAATACTATCACAATTATTGTAATTATTTTTATTTAGAAAAACTTCGTATGACCCAGGCACTTTATAAGTTTTACCTAGATAAAAATATTCACTATCAAAACATGCCGTATCATGGACAATGGCATAGCCGGGTTGTTTGGTTTCTACATAAATACAATCTGTACCTTTACAACCATTGGTAGCGGTAACCGTCACACAATAAAGTCCGCCGCTATCAATGAGTAATGAAGAACTTGTGTCAAAAGTATTCCATATATATTGAGGAAAAGTTTGTGAAATAGTGATGCGTGCTTCTTTTCTGGTACATAGGCTGTCTGGTCCTCTGAGTACTGGAAAAGGAGCAGTGCTGGAATCTATATGAGCACATGCATATGCAACGCATCTGTTTTCATCAACCACTGTGACACAATAATCACCGGGCTGAGCAATAGTAGCATATCTGGTTTTCTCGCCATTGGACCATGAATATTCACTGAAATTTTCGCCGGCATCCAAGGAAGTAGTTTGGCCGGAACAAACGAATTTATATCCTGTAATTTGAGTTTCAATGGAATCTCTGAAAACAATTTGAAGATCGTCCTGAGAGCTACAGAATAAGTTGAAGACTTCTCTTTGTAAAGTATAAGTGCCATACACTTTTGCGAATACTTTTGTAAGGTTCATCAATGCCGAATCAATTATAAGATTATTTCCTCCAGTGAGTATTTTCCAAATTCCTGACGTATAATTTCCAAAAGCGTTGATTTCACCTTCATAACCGCAGAAAATCAAATTTGGTCCAGTTGAAACAATTGGCTTCTGCCTAAATACCACATGAGAGTAATTTGAAATTGATACACATGGGTGTAATAAATTGATCTGTCCTAGATGATTCGGTCGACTAACAACATGTGCGATATAATAAATAGAATCAAATCTATACGCAATAGGATCGTATGCGAAAATTCCCGAAGTAGAATATTTTACCACACTGCCAGGAATATCTGATGTGTCAGAAAAAAGAATATAAGCACTGACATCCCCTGAATCTCTCATCACCTGGGTAGCAGCTCCTGTAGAAAAATTCGATCCTTCACAAATTTGTAAGGTGTCATTGGGAATTATTCCGGCAAATGATCCGCATCCGCAAGATTCAAAGCCCTCTATCGTCAATTGGCAATTTCTTCTGTCAGCTATGACAAAGCGATATCCATTGTTGCAGAGAATAAATTGAGAGTAAAACTCGCCTGTCAATGAGTCAATGTTTCCATTACCTGATATAATTCTGTAAGGTGGATTTCCTCCTTGTATCTCACAAGCAACCATAAATACAGAATCCTTTCCCTCTTTGCTGATATTGAGCTGCTTTGCTTCCATTTTGGAGAATACCTGGAAGAGTATCGACGAAAATAAAGTCGTGTCACAATTGTTTAAAGCTCTTACTTTCAATTGATATATACCTGATGCAAAATTTTTGATTACTATCTGTGAATCTAGCGTTAGAGCGTGGAATGTATCATTGACAAACCACTGATATTTTTCAGCGCCTGGAATGGTTTTAATGGAGAATAAATGAGAAGCACTATCCGGGCAAAATGCCTGATCACCTTGAATTGCAGAAGGTTGTGTTAGTCTGAATACACTATTACCCTCGATTACTTTGATTAAATATTCACAAACACTTCCGGCGCAGCCGTCCAAAGTTATAAAATACCTTTCACCTATTTGAAATCCGTTTCCACCCAAAATAAAAGGATCATTGCTACAATCACTCATGCAGTAGAGTACTTCTCTGTTAGAGTCACATCCTGTAGAAATAGAAGCCTGGAGTCCACTAAATGTATTACCCTCAGTAACAACTGAACTGCAATTGATAGGAAAAATTTCAAATAACATGCTGTCTGCTGTAGCTACAAATGAAATCCACCTGGGATTGTCTAAAAGTAAACTTGAGTCACAAAGGTATCCATGTATGATCGTAGTATCTTTGAGTCCCAAATTACCGCAATAATTGTGTAGTTCGGTTGTGCCGCAAAGACTGGCAGCGGTATGACAGGTGGTACCTGCTATAGGTTTATTACATTTTTCAGGATCAGTAATGATCACCCTGGATTTTGAGATTGGTATTTCAAAACCGGGAATAATTGCATTACTGATTACTCCTGAATAAATACCTTCGTCAGCTTCAGTTACTTGAATTAGTTGGTATTCATTATGATTAGAAATAAAAACGAGAGAAGTGTCTTTGAACCATTTGTAATTATTATCAGGAATACTTGGATCAGTGTAGAGTTTAATATTGTAATTGCTGCCTTGTGGGATATATATCATTTTTTCAATGTAGATGGAATCCTGAGGATCGTACAAGTATAAATACTGCGATGGAAAATTTCTCAAAGGAATCAGGTCCTCAAATGTAAATTTATTATATCTGATATCCAACCCGAATGGAAAAGTGCTTCCCCATGTATTGATTGTACTAAGATCAGGTATTTCTGTAAATTGATTGTGATCTGCTTTTAAACTGATTAATTTACTATTTCTGAGATCAGGGATGCTGCCGCTAAAACCATTGTCGTTTGCCCAAAAATGTCTCAGATTCACTAAAGAAGACATGCTGGAAGGAAGTTCTCCTTTGAAGCGGTTGTTTTGGATATATATTTCTGATAATAAGATCAGTTGGCCGATAGAAGAGGGGAGAGTCCCTTCGAATAAATTATTTGATAAATCTATATATGAAAGTTTTGATAGTCTTGAAATATTACTGTGGATAGTACCATAAAACGAATTTCTGGATAATGCCATTGAGTTTAAATTGGTTAAATTGTAAAAAACTAATGGAATTTCCCCAGTCAATAAATTATGTCTTAGTGATATAGTTCTTAACTTGGATAGATTGCCAATGGTAGATGGTAAGATTCCTGCAAATAAATTGTCGTCCAAGATAAGGTCCTCTAGATTGCTTAAGCTGCCTATAGATGTGGGAATAGTTCCTGAAAGTTTATTATCATTGAAATTGAGATATCGAACATTTGTAAGATTCGATATCTCGTTTGGTAACGGTCCATTTAGGTTATTGCTATTGAGCACAAGAGAGCTTACGCAACCTGTCCCGTCCAGGCTTACTCCGTGCCAATTATTGATGGATGTCTGTAAATTCCATTTGATGACCCAATTGGTTCCCTGAGTCTCAGTATAGAGTTTTACAAGGGTTAGTGAGTCTTGAAATCTGTTTGATTGTGGAGAAATAGCTAGAATACCTGTATTGCAAATTAAAAAAAATAAAAAAAATAACCCAATTCCTTTTTTCATATGTTTCGTATTGACGATTGAATTCATACCAGTTACAAAATATTAAACAAAAAGCATTTACTACATGAAACACTTTTATATTTTAATCAGATTAATTGAGGTCGATGAGAGAAGCGTGGCTATGAATAAATTTGCATAGTGTCAGCTGGTAAAACCTCTTTGTAAAATGTATTGAGCTGAGAGCCGTGCAGCCGGATTTGGTTAGTCATGGGCAATAAAAATAGGCTTTCCGGCTGAAATTTTCAAAAATATTTTATATGAACCGTAATAATATGTGTAAGTTATTCAGTCATTTTACTTTATACATTTAAACCCATTAAAAACAGCCAATGCTTGTTTGGTTGAATAATTGAATGGTATAGTTCATTTGACTTTTCTTCATTTATTTCAAAAATAGATCTGAGCCAAGTTGGAATAGATTTGCCTTACTCTACTCTAACATTCTATTGGTCTGAAACCGGTAAAAAGTACCGGATTTTATATTTTAGTCTATATTATTCGACGATCAATTTTTTTATATATTCCTGAGCGCCTGATTTTATTTTTAACAGATAAAGACCTGGTCTCAGATTTTCTAATGAAATCGTTTCATTGAAGTCAGAATTTTGGTTGGATACTTTTTTATGAAAAACCAAATTTCCAGTAGCATTCAATAATTCAATACTGGCTTGATTTAATTTGTTACTACTTATTTTCAAATCTACGTAAGCATGTGCTGGATTGGGAGAAACGCTCAGCAAAAGCGGAATTTCTATGTCAGAGGCATCAGTTGTTTTTCGTATGACAAAGTCAAATTGGAACCCTTTTCCAAAGTCAGCTTTGAAGGATTGGATGGTTGCTAATGCAGTATTAATTCTTTTCTTGAATGCTACACTACCGTTGCCCAAATTGGGATAAAACCAAAATGACAATCCATCATCCGAGGCATCAATGACTTCAAGAGTATAGCATCCATCCGGAAGCATTAAATTTTCTTGGGTAGTTGTAACAGCAGGTAGATTGTTTTTCTCAATAATTACTTGACCATTCATATCCTTGATTCTAAAACTATTGTCTCTGGCAACATTATTTGTTCTCAATTCAAAAACAGGATCAAAGTCAAAAATCCTAACAAATTTAAATTTACTTAGCGCCAGATTATTGCGAGGATTATCGTCTTCTTTCTGATTTACTTTATCAATTTTAACCGTAAATAAGGAATCCGTTGACTTTGACCAGATTTCCATATTTTGGATTGGAAGTTCAATATTTTTTATTTCTAATGGTTTGATATTTCCAGAATAGCTGTATGTATAAGTTGTACCGGAGTTTGTATAATAACTGAAATCTATAGTTGAAATATCAGTTGCTCCAAAATTCTTGATTTGTACCATGGGTTTACTGCAACTTGGATTAAATCGTTCGAATTCCACTCTTTCAGAATTAGGTCTTACAATAGATTCAATACCTGCATCAAGTGAATATGCTGATGGCCCGTAACTGACGAGTTGAGAAGAAATCAGATATTTGGCTGCATCTAAATTGGCTCCGTTCAGTCCATAGTCTATTTTGATAGCAGTTCCCGGATCACCCAAGTGACCGATTTGGAATTCATGAACGTCAGATGCTGCTCCTGGGCACCATCCTGCTCGATCAAATATCCATGTACCACCTTGCGGATAAATGGGGTTATCGGCACATTCTTTCCAAACTGTAAAATCAAATTTTTGGCTTGATTTGGAACCTATCACATTAAAAAAGTGTGATCTGCTCGTGAATTCACCATTTTGTTCATGCCCTGTTATAGTAGATCTGATTTTAAAAGAATTTGCCCTATTGTCAAGGACCAAATTCCTTTGTTCCATTACCTTGCTAGATATGATATCCGGAAACCATGCGAGTTGAAAAGCATATATGTTTTGAATTTCTTTTACTTCTCTTGCCGGTTTGCCTTTGATAAACTGAAATTTTATATCAAGTTCTTCCTGATTTTCTCCCCCGTTTTCAATACTTAGGCGTTTAGAATTTCTGAGAATTGGCGCATAATCACTGACATCAAATACAAAGGTTTTACCTTCTTTGCCTAGGTCGAGATTATTGCCATATGGTGTTACAAGAGAAAGTAATTCAAATTTTGCAGGTGAAAATCTTTGATATCGAATATCTTTTTGCGTGAAAATCCCATCATAGTTTGTTGTCTTAAAATCGACGATCATTCCTGATTCATCTTTTACTAAAAGATCACCCCCAGGATAAACGATATATCTGTTTACAATTTTTGGTGCACCTTTTTCAATCTCAAATTCAGTGACAGGTATTTTCATCATTGGAATCTCTTCCACTGCATTGATATCTTCCACTTTATATCCTATAAGAGTGCCTTGTACAAATGTCGTAACCGGAAGCTCTGAAATACTACTATAACCTGAAATTCGGTTTCGACCTGTTTCTTTATACCAGTTGATAAAATCTGAATTTTGAATGGTTGCAGGATTTGGAGCCACATCTGTTATAGTCTGATTTGAATTTTGGTTCATGGGATAATAATAGAGTAGGGAATTATAATATGGATGATTTGTATTGCCGGGATCAAGAATCCAATCTTGGATTGTGCTGGAATCAATTTCCTTATTCCAAATACTCAGGTGGCTGACTCTGCCATAATATGAAAGCTGATTATCTATATTAGATAATAAATTCATTCTGTCTACCGAGATGGGTTTTGTTTTCCCGGTTCCGGTATGCCACAGCGAACCATTTTTATAAATATTCATGATTCCGGTGCGCGCATTTTTTGTAAAAGTCCAATTTGTCCATTGACCACTGAATTCTGATGATGAAGATGCTTTTTCAATTCTGTCATAGGATCCACCTGAATACCCACAATCCCAATAAATTGAACTGTTACTCCATGGTAAGTGAATATTGATCTGACGATTATTTTGCTTGTCCACAGCTTCGAGAAAACTCGTATTGACAGGTAGGGTATTCCGATCTCCATTCGCCCAGAACGATATGCTTATCTCGTCAGCTACTGAGCTCATTTTTTGAGGAGGAAGATTCAGTCCAAACATTCCTGTTTGCGCTACACTCCATGTATCTTCTATGGATCCAATAGCTAGATTTTGAGCGTTAAATGCCTCTATTTCTGGAGTAGAGTTGTTTTTATTGAGGTTAAAACTTAACTCCAGTTGAATATTTGAAACTCCATCCCAATTAAATTCTTTATGGAAAATTAGAGTATTACTACCAGCAATGAAATCTGTATTTTTGAAGTACACCTCAGTAGCAGAATTAAAATCTGCATTTGTCGGGTCAAGCTCATCATCATTTGTATTTTTCAAATTTATTTTTAAAAATGATAATGTTCCGGGTTTGCTTGCATTCCATTTAAGTGCCAGCATTTTACCAGGTTTCAATCCTCCATTGATAAGATCTACAGCTTTAAATAAATAGAAATATCGACCATCTTTATCCTTAAAACTGATATCAGAATTTTTTATACCAATTGTCGCGTTGATAGCATTGGACAACGATGAGTAACTTGCATTTTTTTGGACATATTGAGCGCAATTATATGTAGCCGAGTTGGAGTAATAAAAATCAGATTCTGTATAATTGGGAATAATATATTTTTTTTGGTTAGCAAGCACTGAGTCAAATCTTGTTGTATCTGTGATGAAGGTGTTGCAGCTGTAATCCCACTCCCTACACCCAATACTACCTACTCCTACTGCAGCGTCATGGCATCGCATATTGTAGATCAAATTAATTCTCTCAATTTCTGAAGTTGGAATATCCGGAAAAGAGAACCAGGCATTCCTAGACACAGAATCCCAGGTAAATGTTTGAACTGTAATTGTATCTTGGGCATTCAATTTGAATCCTAAAGAAATAGAGAATACAGTATAAATAATAGCAAATAAATAACGAACCATGGCAATAGAATATGATAATGAATGAATACCCATACCGAATTGGGTGTGGGTATTGTAAAGATAGATTAAAACTTTATAACTGCAAAAAGTATTTCATTGATTATATTAAAAAATATTACCGAAAACCGAGCTTTAGTTGAAAGGATTGATGGAACTATTCTTCACTACTCGATTTGATTTGTAACGATTCTTAAGAGGAGGAGTAGTCATTATCTATTGGCAATCAACAGCCTTATCGTGGATATTTCATTGCTACTGTTTATCAAAGTGACATAATACAAGCCGGGAGTCAGCCTTTCTGTATCTCTGATTAAAGCCGATAATCCCACAATCTCCCGATATTGTCCGGTTGAAAGTGTAAGTTTTGCATAAACGGGTATTTTATCTTCATCAAGACGTAGCAGAAAATTTTTAAACTCAACCGAGTTGAGGCACTGATTTTGTTTCAGAAATATAGGTATTGGAGAGTCATTGGATCCTGTATTTTTTGCCAATATTGTAAACTTTTTGATACATCCAATACTGTCATAGACCTCTATGGAATATGATCCTTCTTGAGCTACAGTTATCGAGTTAGTAGTTTCACCTGTTTCCCATTTAAATTGCAATGAACCTATTCCTCCTGAAAAATAGGGATGTATCAGAAATCTATTGTCTGGCTGTGGGAGAATACCGGTAGAATCCAGTTTAATTTCTGGTGGTATCCGCAAATGCAATCGGATCACACTGTCGCATCCAGATTTAGTCGTCAGTTTGAAATCATATAAGCCACTATCCGTTAGAAAGAAATTTGCAATAAAAAATGAGTCTCCTGAACACAGGAAATCACTACGATCAATCTTATATGACTCTTTTTCGTTGATAGTGATACATTCAGTATCTGCACAACCGGCAAGGGTTCTGACCGTGAGACAGTATTCACCCGGCTTCTGCACAAAAATTCTTGCGCTTGTATCCTGAGTATTCCAAAAGTAACTATTTGCAATTTGTGAAGATTCAAGTTGAATACTATCACCGCTACAGAAGCTGTTGGCACCTTTAATACCTGCAACTGGCTTCGGATATTCAGCTACAAACCAACAATTACTGCCTATGCAACCTAATTGATCAGTCACTTCGACGCAGTAATTTCCGCCTTGTGTAATGATAGTATAACTCGATGTATCACCGGTACTCCATTTATAATTTTTGTAAGTTTTTCCTGTTTCAATGAGATATGATTGATCAGGACAAATTTTATTTACACCAAATATTTCTGGTTTATAATATTTTCCATCAGTTTTGAGAAATACAGAGTCGACAAAATTGCAGGTTGAATTATAAATTACCTCATATCTGATCCAGCGACTTTTACCAAATTTAAATACTGGGTTCAAAGTATTTTGATTGCCTTCATCCCAATTAATTTTCAATTGTGGTAAAAATGTATCCAATTCTGATGAGAAAATTGGTTCCACAAAGATGAAATCATGACTACAAGAATAAATTGTATCTCCAATTGCATCAGCGATTTCATCATGAAGGAAAAGGGGTTCTGTTTTTTCAATCTGATTGCAATGGTGAATATCCTGAATCACACGATAGTTGATGGTATCAGAGTTTGTTTTATTGGAGCATAGCAAATTGTATAATGATATCGTATCAGGGGATTTAAATATTTCAATTCGCTGTTGGTAAAGAGTAGTACAATATTGATTAGAGTCAGAAAAAGATTTAGAATACAGTCTAGTACCTGAAGTATTGATCGTGTCACCAAACCATACAAAAGGCAAGTTTTCAAAACAAATGGCAGTATCATTCAGCACAGTTCTTTGTTGAGAACGCACAAAATATTTTTTGCAGATCTGCTTGTAGAAACACGCTTCAGTTTGACTTTCTTCTCCTGACCATACATCAAGGCATACATTTATTACGCCTGTGTCTTTTAAGCTGAAATTGACCTTGGACGTTTTGGATATGAGCTTATTCTGGATATTCCATTTTTGATTCAAATGGCAAGATTCGTAATTCGTTATATAAGAGAAAATCACCTCCTCTCCTTGGCACAATGTATCACTCTGGTGAGAACTTACAATTTCAAAACTATCCGGATATATTGGTTTGTGAATATCCTTGGCTATTAAGTCAAATCGACAATAATCTGCATTACAACCATCTACTGCCAAATAATACGTTTTGCATGGATACAAGCCGGTGATTTGGATATTGTGAGAGCCTTCTGAAAGACAGATGGTTCTGCAGTAGAAAGCCTCTTTTGCCTGATCCCCTTCGTAAATTGCAAATTGTATACCTTGTCCGCTACTGCAATGCGAAACATTCAAAGTGAAGTCTATATTATTTTGGTGTGGGATAAACCTCCACCACCATGCGTTCTCAACCTTTCCACCTTGAGGGCAAAGAAAATGAAGGCCGGCATTGTCCTCATTTGGGTTTGTCGTACACTTGAGCTGATTTAACATATCTAAATCGCAAAAAATGAATGCTTCTACAGGATTTGAATTTCCCGGAATGTTGCATTGAGAATATCCAATTTCTATTTGACTCAAAAATACCAATATCGCGAGGATAACTTTTACCGAAACCTCCCTATAATATTTAATTGCTTGGTATCTTAAATCATTCAATTTCATATTCAGTCTATTAAATACACTCTCTCATCGATATAAAATATGCTTTTAGTCTTTTGCAATTCGTGTTCCAATTTTGAAATATGCAACAATTCATTTTAACAAGCTAATTTTTCGTGTTCATTCATGGCCAAATATTAACTTCTGGTTGCAATGTGATTCCGTATTTCTCCATGATATCAGTCTGAATGTCTCTGGCAAGATTCAAAATATCCGATCCACTGGCTTTGCCATAGTTCACTAGTACAAGAGCTTGATTATAATGACACCCTACATCTCCTCTGCGGTATCCTTTCCATCCTGATTTTTCAATTAGCCAAGCTGCGGGCACTTTTACATTTCCATCTGCTTGTGGATAGTAAGGCATGTCGTGGTGCCGGATGAGGTTGAATTCTTCTAAACTAAGTACAGGATTTTTGAAGAAACTCCCCGCATTGCCCAGATTTTTTGGATCAGGTAGTTTTGATTGCCTGATTTTGATGACTGTTTTTGAAATATCTATTGGTGTGGGATTTGTGATTCCTTGCTTCAATAATTCCTCTTTAATGCTTCCGTACTCACTGCGGATCAATGTTGGATTTTTACTTAATTTTAAGTTGATGGAAGTAATGAATACTTTAGACTTCAATTCATTTTTAAAAATACTATCCCTATATCCGAATTTACATTCTGTTTTTGTAAAGGTTTGTGTTTTACCTTCTTCAAAATCGACTACCTCGACTGAATCTACAACATCTTTGAGTTCTACGCCATAGGCACCAATATTTTGAATGGGTGCAGCACCACAGCTTCCTGGTATCAGACTTAGATTCTCTATTCCATAAAATCCTTTGGACAGCGACCACTCAACAAATTGATGCCAGTTTTCACCTGAAAATACTTTGATGAATGCACTTTCATCTTTTTCTTCTAGCAGCTGTATACCTTTTAATGTATTGTGTAGAATATCTTGTTCGACATCTTGGGTAAAAAGTATATTACTACCACCTCCTAATACTAATGGAGTATTTTTCAATGTCGGTACAATTTCTTTGAGCTGGGCGATTGATTTGATTTCAATGAGATTTTGGCAATGTGCTTCAATGCCAAAAGTGTTTAGATTTTTTAGAGAAAATCGCAATGTAAAAAATTTAATTAAATGGATCTGGGTTCGATAATAGTTGCCTGTTTTTGATTTTTAGGACCTGACAAATCCAGGAAAAAATAAAAACCTGTATTGACGCTGGTCGCCTGCAATTTACCAAACCCCACTCTTACAAAGTAACTCGTTTGAAAGCCTCTTACACCGCCCCCAATTGCAATCTCACCGATATAAGTTGGAAAAATCTTTCTTTCAAGATCTTTATAATCTTCGGTAAGGTAAAATAATTCAGTTTTTTGGTATTGAATTCCACCACCTAAGCTCCAACCTACCAATTTCGTTTTTGAAAATCCACTTACTGCGCCAAAATTCATTTTTAACAATAGTGGAAAAGCAACTGCTCCCAATCCTTTAAAGTGGTTGACATCCAAAGCAAAAAATTGTAGATCTGCACCTGCTTCCGCAGAAATTGAAAAATTATCTTTACCCACTAAAAGTCTTGTTCCGATAGGAACTGAAGAAAGAGCGCTGCCTGAGCTCAATCCGGCTTCACATTCTCTTGCTGACGACCTGGGATTTTTGTACCAGCAATACAGGTCGAAACCAGTGTAAAACTGTGTTTTAAACTTGAGCTGTGCATGAATTGAGCCAGTCCCCAGGCACAGTAAAGCAATCAAAATTTTCAGATACCTAAGCATTTCTTATTGTTTGGTCTGCAATTTACATTGCTTTTTGTGTCTCTACAAAAATAAAAGACTACTCCTGATGTTCCAACTGAAGCTGTACCAGATTTTTATACACTCCTGAATGTTCATTCAACAGTTCTTCATGAGTGCCGGACTCTACAATTTTTCCTTCTTTGAGAACATAAATGCAGTTCGCAGCTCGGATAGTAGAAAGTCTGTGAGCTATGATGATAGATGTCCTGCCATGCATGAGTTTATCAAGTGCATCTTGCACGATCCTTTCAGACTCCGCATCCAAAGCAGAAGTTGCTTCATCCAGAATCAAAATAGCCGGATCTTTGAGGATAGCACGTGCGATGGCGATTCTTTGTTTTTGACCTCCGGACAGCTTAATACCTCTTTCACCAACAATGGTGTTTAGGCCTTCAGGAAAAGCTTCAATGAACTCCATACTATTGCTCTTTACAGCAGCTGAGACCAGCTCTGCTTCAGTAGCATCAGGTTTGCCATATAGTATATTCTCCCTTATAGTTCCACCAAAAAGAATAATCTCTTGGGGTACGATAGCAAAATTTTTTCGGAATGCCTTCAGATCGTAATCGTATATATCTTTATGATCTATTTCAATTTGTCCCTGAGAAACGGGATAAAATCGCAGGAGTAATTGTATCAAAGTCGATTTCCCCGCACCACTTTGACCCACCAATGCAATCCGTTGTCCTTTTTTGACATGAAAACTGATGTTACTCAACACAGTAATCTCAGGCCTGGAAGGATATCGGAAACTCACATTTTGTAATGAAATGTCTCCTTGCATTCTTTTAGCAACATTATCATTGCTTTGAACGGGGTCAATTTCTTCATCCAAATCCAGGATGTCCTGGATTCTCTCTGTTGCACCTATAGACCCTGCAAGCGTTGAATACAAGTTTCCCAACCCAGCAATTGCGCCTCCAATTATGCCGGTATAAATGATAAATGAAAATAGATCACCTGCTTTCATTTCTCCTGCTTGGACTAACATGGCACCACGCCATAGGATGAAGAATAAACCTCCAAATAGTACGGTAATAATGAAGATGAAAAACACACCCCTCATTCGGGCATAGTGCAGCGAGATTTGTACCATTTTTTGGATAGAATCCTGAAATCTGGAATACTCAAAATGCTCATTTCCAAAAGCTTTTACTGTATGAAATGACTGAAGACTTTCCTCAACGATGATGTTTGTGTCTGCTAGACTGTCCTGCCGATTTTTGGATAATTTTCTGATAAATCTTCCGAAGAAGACTGAGGCAACGACCACTATCGGGAATGTCAACAGCATGATTAAGGATAATTTAGGTGCCATCCATCCAATGATGACCAGACCTGATATCAGAACTACGATCTGTCGAATCAATTCGGCAAGCGTAATTGAAAATGCCGACTGCAGCTGTTCAATGTCAGCAGTAAGCCTACTTGTCAATTCACCTATTCTGTGATTCTCATAAAAAGAAATATTTTGGCCAATGATTTTAGCAAACAATGCTTTACGCACATCGGCAATCCCTTTTTCACTTACCTGAGCAAAAAAAACAGTCCGCAAATAAGATAATGCACCCTGAACAATCAATATCGCCAGAAATATCCAGCCGAAATTTTCCACTGGAATGTTCCAATGACCTTTTCCAATAGCAGCATTGGCCATTTCACCTGCAGCTCCTGGAAAAATCATAAACATCGAACTGGAAATCACCAAACAGATCATCCCCAGAATGAAAGAAGTCCCATATGGTTTTATATATCGAAAAATCCGATAGGATTTGAGCAAACTCGCTCTACTGATTTTAGGTCTTTGTGACATAAAAAAAACATAAACGATTTGAAGAAGCTCATTGTTCTGCGGAGTTGAGATATTCCTGGAAAAGGATCTATAAGCTTAAGAAATTGGAAACTAACTGTGCATTATTGAATCAATCTTCTCGCATCTCATCAACCTCATTTTCCCACTTTCCTACAATCACAGTGGCAAGACAATTCCCCAGTGTGTTGACCGCTGTTCTGGCCATGTCCATTAAAGCATCTATGCCTAGTATAGCAGCAATCGGCCAATCCGGCAATCCAAAGCTGGATGCCATCCCGGCAAGAATTACCAGTGAGGCTCGTGCAACCCCTGCGACACCTTTGGAAGTCAACATGAGTGTGAGCATCATCGTAATTTGCTGGCCGATGCTGAGCTGGATACCTGCTGCCTGAGCCACAAAAATCGAAGCCATTGAAAGATACAAAGTAGTTCCATCCAGGTTAAAGCTTAAACCTGTAGGAAGTACAAAAGATACTACCTCCCTGGAGACCCCATATTTTTCCATATTTTCCATGGCAATAGGCAGTGCTGCTTCAGAACTCGCCGTTCCAAAAGCTATGCTCAACGGTTCGCTCACATATCGCAGAAACCTTCTTATCCGGACTCCAGAAAACCAAGCCAAAGGCAAAAAAACACCAAATACAAGTACCAATAAACCAAGATACAATGTGCCAAGCAATTGAAGGAGATTAGCTAATACTCCAAGACCCATGTTTGAAACTGTATATGCCAATGCTCCGCCTACTGCAAAGGGGGAGAAGTACATGACCAGATTTGTGAAGCTGAACATGGTATGCGATAGCGAATCTGCAAAGTCAAGTATGGGTTTCCTTTTAGGCCCTTTTATAAGTAATAGTGAAACAGCGAAAAGAATACAGAAGACTACAATTTGCAAGATTTGTCCCTCACTGATTGACTTGATGAAGTTTTCTGGAAAAGTGTGAAGCACAATGTCTTTCCATCCCATGGCTTTTGCAATTTCGGGCAATTTTTCATCCGAATGAAAAGCAGGAATGCCGATTCCGGCTTTAGAGTAATTGATTGCTACAAGTCCAATGATCAGTGCAGTGGTAGTCACAATTTCAAAATATACAAGGGACTTCCAACCCAATCTTCCCACTTGCCTGAGATTGGAGTGACCAGCGATTCCAACTACCAGAGTGCCAAATAGCAGTGGCGCAATGATCGTCTTGATCATTTTGATGAATATTTTACTCAAAATATTCAACTCTTTTCCTAATAATGGGAAGTCGTAACCTATACAAATACCCAATATCATGCTTACAAAAATCCAAGTAGTCAACTGTTTTCTGAACAAAGCATAGGTACACATAAGCAAGACAGTGGACCATCGCACCAAAAAAAGTGCGTCATGTGGAATGTGAATCCATTCGATTGCCTGAAAAAGATGGAGTATTATTGCAATTGAGAGCAGGCCAAAAAGCAGTTTTAAATTGTTCAAAATCAAGTACTTCATATGGCCAATTGCTTGTTTTATTCTTCTGTGTCCGATTTCTTGTTCATACTCAATAAGCCCGTAATCAGACCAGCAAATAATGGTATCATGCTCAGTAATAAGATGATGAGAACAATAATGGAAAAATGTTCCTTTACGAAAGGTATATTGCCAAAAAGATATCCAACCATTACGATCGGAATCACCCAGACCAAAGCCCCAATTATATTATAGAAAGTAAATTTTCCGACTTCCATATTTCCAACCCCGGCAATGAAGGGCACAAATGTTCTTATGAAGGGAAGAAATCTACCAATGATCAAAGCTTTTCCTCCATGCTTTTCATAAAATTGATGAGTTTTGTCAATATGCTGCTTTCTGATCCATTTGAAATTTTGAGAGTAAACTCTGGGCCCAATATATTTTCCAATCATATAATTTACCTGGTTACCCAAAATCGCTCCTGCAATACAGACCAAAATCAGGATCCACACATTCATGTTCCCACTAGCCGCCAAGGCACCCGCTGCAAACAATAGTGAATCTCCAGGCAAAAATGGAGCGATGACCAGACCCGTTTCTGCGAAAAGAATCAGGAAAAGTATAATGTAAATGAAAATGCCATAATTCGCGACTAATTCCACAAGATGATCATCAATGTGAAGTATAAAATCAATCAATTGTTGAATCCAATCCATCTGTGATTTGATATAAATGAGTTAGCGAAGGTAGTCGATAAGGACAAATATACTGTCCTATATCTTAATTTATACGGAGAATTCTAAGTAGCTACCCAGAGAAGCGCACCCATGTATCATTTGGCATTTTTTTTAATATGTTTCTATTTGATAACAAATTAAAAATAAATATAATTTATAAAATATTAATAATTAGGCAAATAAGATATTAAAATTGATAATTATACACTATGTTTGTTCACCCAATTATCGAATCCATGGAACGCGAATTTAATCCGCTTGCTCTATTGAGACAACACAATCTGTCTGAGCGTACAAAAGACAAAATTTTATCTATCTCCATAGCTGTATTCGGCGCAATAGGTTCTTATTTCCTGTTGGACAAGTATATCGAATTGAGAACCAAAGATTTGAATCGTTCACCGGCAGTAGTTTTTCAGGAAGGTGCCCATACACCCGCGGCAAGGCCGTTTGCGGAAGGGATGGATGCTTCAATGGGTTCGCAATTGTTGATCGAAGGGGAAGCAGTGGTCAATCATCCCCTCAAAGTAAGTTTTATCAATTACAGACCTGATGAAATGTTTCTTCTTGATTTTGGGAATGGAGTCAGGAAGCAAATGACTTCAACCCATATGATCATACAATACAATCAGGCTGGAATTTATATCGTACAGTGTTTCAAAAAAGACAATACCAAGAGTTGGCGTAGGATAGCAACTCAAACCCTCACGATTCAGAACAACGGTCAAGAATTAAGTGAATTATAGATCAGCAATACCAGACCAATAAATTAATTGCTGAATACGTACCTGATTAGATTTGCTCCCATCTTTAATGCTTGAATTCTTACTTCTTCTGGATCTTTGTGCACTTCTTTATCTTCCCATCCATCGCCGAGGTCACATTCATATGAATAAAAACAAACCAGTCTACCTTTCCACAAAAGTCCAAATCCTTGAGGCGCTTTATCATTGTGCTTATGAATCTTGGGTAACCCGCGGTTAAAGCTAAATTTTTGTTGGTAAACTGGATGAGAAAATGGGAGTTCGACAAAATCGAGCTCTGGAAATACTTTTTTCATAGCTGGCCTCACAAAAGGATCCATCCCATAATTGTCATCTATGTGTAAAAAGCCTCCGGCCTCCAGGTAAGTTCTTAAGTTTTTGGCTTCAAGATCTGAAAATACTACATTTCCATGTCCCGTCATGTGAATAAAAGGATAGTTGAAGATTTCAGCACTTCCTACCTCTACTGTAGCATAATCAGGATCAAATTTCGTTTTTAGCTCTTGGTTGCAATATTTGCTCAGATTGGTTAAGCTCGTAGGATTGGCATACCAATCTCCTCCGCCATTGTACTTCAGCAGAGCTAGTTTCAAAGAAGGAGGAACCGCAGCTGAAACAGTACCCACCACAGCGAATAAAAGAAACCAATTTTTAATCTTCATTTTCCAACTCACTTTTCATGGCAAATATATGACAAGCTGCAATAGCGGCTGTTTCAGATCTTAATCTTCTTTGTCCTAAACTCACTGCTTGAAAACCGTTGTGGAGCATGAGTTCGATTTCCTTTGAACTGAAGTCACCTTCCGGCCCAATGCATATCAACGCATCCTTACCGGACTGAACCACATCCCATAGTGACGTTTTAATTTCTTCCTGACAATGAGCTACAAATTTCTGAGCAATGGGTTGACTGGCAATCAATTGCTGGATTGTTTGAATTTCAGCAATGATGGGTTTTTTGGTACGTAGGTTTTGTTTACAGGCAGCTGTGATGATTTTACCAAGCCTAACCAAATTAAGGTTTGATTTCATACTTCTCTCACTTTTCAAGGGAATGACTATATCGACACCAAATTCAGTCATTTTTTCCACCATCCATTCCATGCGTTCCCGATCCTGAAGCATCCCAAAAGCGACTATGCTCAGATTAGCCAACCGTTCTTCACGAAATACTTTGGTGATTCGGCACTTTACTAATGTCGATGAGAGATCGACTATTGTGGCTTGCCAGATTTTACCTTGAAATTCTGTTACAAGGATTTCGTCATATAACCTATGCCTCAATACGCGTACGCAGTGATGTGACTCCTCTTCATTTAAATGGAATACTTCACTATCGATTTGATTTCCTAAAAATAAATCCATTTATAACACATTTGGTAAATTGGATGGATAAAATCTATGCCTTTTGGCCTTCTTTTTAACAAAGAGAACCAAAATTAGGATTTTGACGTTAATGCTGCATATTTTTATCGCATGGGTTATTTTATTATGATCAGCCAGTTTCTGCTCTCTTTGAGTTTGCTGGTGGTCCTTCACGAATTGGGACACTTTCTCCCTGCTAAATGGTTTAAAACAAAAGTTGAAAAATTTTACCTTTTTTTCGATCCTTGGGTGTCGTTGGTAAAAAAGAAAATTGGGGAGACTGAATATGGCATCGGTTGGCTGCCACTTGGCGGCTACGTCAAGATAGCAGGGATGGTAGATGAAAGTTTTGATACGGCCTCGCTTTCAAAAGAAGCCCAACCTTGGGAATTCAGATCAAAGCCGGCTTGGCAACGTCTCATCATCATGCTGGGAGGTGTTACGGTAAATTTTTTACTTGGATTTTTCATTTTTGCCATGATGATTTGGCTTTTGGGCTCTTCCTATATACCTACTCAAGAGCTAAAAAACGGAATTCTGGTCGACAGCCTTACCTACAAGATGGGCTTTCGCGATGGTGACATCATCCTCAAGATGGGTGATAAAAATTTGGATCGATTTGACCGTAGCGTTTTGGTGAAAGGGATGGTTTTGGAAGACCAAAGAAAATTTACAGTCCGCAGAGGTGGACAAATGGTCGATATATTGGTGGATCCTGTCTTAGTGCAAGAGCTAACCAAACCATCCGCGAAAGGACTCACACTATGGACGATTCCAATGAGTTCAATAGTAAAAGAAGTAATAAAAGGCAGTGCAGCTTCAAAAGCCGGTATGCAAGCAGGCGACCTGATTTTGAGTCTGGATCAGAAACCCACACCTTATATCCATCAGGTGCAATCTGTTCTCGCAGGACGAAAAAATGTGCAGCTCCCTATACAATTGGTGAGAGGGACAGATACAATCACCTATGATTTAAATATCGGAGAAGATGGTAGGATTGGAGTCTATTGGACCCCGATGGATAAACAATACAAAATTGGTAGAGAAAAATTCTCGTTCTTCCAGTCGATTCCTCTTGGAGTGAAAGAAGGAATAGACCTGATTTCCAATCAATTGAAGGCCTTTGGCAAAATGTTTTCGGGCGAGATTAAAGCAAAAGATAGCTTAGGTGGTTTTGCAAGCATTGCAGGTATGTTCGAAAAAACATGGGACTGGGAATCCTTTTGGAGAATGACTGCAATTTTATCCATAATACTTGGTTTTATGAACCTATTGCCGATTCCGGGCTTGGATGGAGGACACGTAGTTTTTCTATTGGTAGAGGTCGTCACAGGTCGAAAAGTACCGGATAGCATTGTTGAGAAAGCAACTATGGTTGGATTTATATTGTTATTGGGTTTATTGTTGTTTGCAAATGGTATGGATCTGTTTAGGATCTTCGGAAAGGGATGATCAACTACTTTGAATTATTTAAAATACCCGTTCATTATTATGTCGATCTGACTGCCTTGCGCAAGCAATTCTATGTATTGAGCCGGCAAACCCATCCCGATCAAAATCAGGATGCTGACGCTCAAGCGGAAAGCAGCAAGCTCAATGAAGCTTACAAAACTCTTTCTGATCCCATTTTAAGATTAAAACACATCATAGAACTTTTTCGAGGGCAAGCCATAGAAGAAAATGTGCCTTTTGAAGATCAAGGATTTATTATGCAAATGATGGATTTGCACGAGAAAATTCAAGATGCAATGCTGCAAGACAGTTCAGATGATATTGAGACTGTTCGGTCAGAAATCGAGGACTACAAAGAGTTCCAGCTGCATCACATGCAGAAAGATCTCCTCTCCATCGACCAGCTTGATAAGCTTGAAGATCCTTTGGTTGATAAACTCATCCAATATTATTTTAAACTCAAGTATTTCATTCGTTTGGAAAAGGCAATTTCCGGAGATGATCTTGAATTATAAACAGCTCATCACTTTCTTTGATTCGAAACCTTGCTTTGTGGCATTTCTTCTTCCACACAATGTTCAATATGGACGGATTCTAAGGAATTAATACCTTTGCCCATCCAGTCGGAATAATCCAGGAATGAACCGGCAATGAATATTTGACAATTCATTGACAAATAAGCTTTAATTATAAATGAAGTCAATAAAACTAACTTATCTTTTTGTTTTTGCCTCACTAATCTTCGGAGGACAAGTATCTGCCCAGAAAAAGAAAATCACTGTGGAAGATTTTACTGAAAGAAATACGTTTTCTGTAAAATCGGTGCCTCAGTTTTTCTTCATGAATGATGGGGAACATTATACGTATTGGCTAGATAAAAAGATTCTTAAATCACATTTGTTGGCATCAAGCGAACCAAGCCTCATATTTGATGGCTCCTGGCTCAATTTCGATATTCAGGACTATAGTTTTTCTGCTGACGAAAGAAAACTACTCCTCCATTCCCAAAAAGACCAGATATACAGGTATTCTTTTTCTTCAGATGTTTATGTTCTTGACCTAAATACCAACATGGTGCAAAAACTCTGTGAGGAAGGCAAAGTGATGTATCCTCAATTTAATCTTCAGGGTAATAAGGTTGCTTATGTATTGAATAATGATATTTATATTAAAGACCTGATTTCTGGTCAGACCAAAAGAGTAACGAGAGATGGTTTAAAAAATTCTATTATCAATGGTGCTTCAGATTGGGTGTATGAAGAAGAGTTTACCATGACCAGAGCATTTGAATGGTCTCCTGATGGCAGTACTATCGCTTATTTAAAATTCGATGAAAGTCAGGTAAAGGAAAGTTCGATAGAATATTATTTAAGAGCAAATTATCCGGTAGAATACCGATTTAAATATCCAAAGGTAGGGGAGAAAAATTCTTTGGTAAGTGCCTGGTTCTACAATTTGAAAAAGAAAAAAAATGTACAAATAAAATTTCCTGCAACAGAGGATGATGGCAGCTATTTCCCAAGACTCAAATGGGCATCAGACCAACAAGTTTCTGTCATTCGGATCAACAGATGGCAAAACGAGTTGGATTTATTCCTCGCAGACTTAAATACGGCTGAGGCGAGAAGCATTTTTCATGAGTCAAATTCAAGATATATCGATATCCATGACAATCTTCTGTTCCTCAAAGGGGCTAAAGGTTTCCTTTGGACCAGTGAGATAGATGGGTATAACCATTTGTATCATTATGGACTCGATGGAAAAAAAATAAAACAAATTACACAGGGTAAGAATGAAATTACCCAGGTACTTGGAGTCAATGAATCACAATCTGAAATTTATTTTCAAATCAGCGATAATGACGGACTCGATAGGAAGATCTATCGTTCTGGTATAGATGGAAATGAAAAAACTTGTATTGCCTGCGAAAGCGGTACCAATGATGCCGATATGAGTCCGGGCGGGAAATATTTTATCGTCAACCACAGTACCAGCTATCAGTTACCTAAGTATTTCGTTGTCGACAGAAATTCCCGTGTCATCAAGAAATTGGAGGATAACCAAAGCCTGCAAAGCAAGTTAGCGGATTATGATTTGGCTGATGTGGAGCATCTGCGCATTGCAAACAGGTTTGGCGACAGTCTAAATGCCATCCTGATAAAGCCTTCCGACTTTGATCCAAGCAAAAAATATCCAGTGCTGATGAATGTATATGGTGGACCAGGTAGCCAACTCGTGCTCAACAAATGGAATAGTTTTAAATATACCTGGTGGTTCAATATGTTAGCCTCTGATGGATATTTGATTTGCATTTCTGACAACAGAGGAACAGGAGGCAGAGGTGAAGAATTCAAAAAACAAACTTACTTGCATCTGGGCAAAATGGAAACCGAAGATCAGACCGACGCAGCTCTTTACCTCAAGACTCTTCCTTTTGTCGATGGTGACCGTATAGGCATTTTTGGTTGGAGTTATGGAGGATATATGTCCTCACTTTGCCTTTTGAAATCAAATGATGTTTTCAAATCAGCTATCTCAGTAGCACCTGTTACCCATTGGAAATGGTACGATTCGGTGTATTCAGAAAGGTACATGAAAGATGAAAAACAGAATAGTAATGGATTTGCAGAATATGCACCGGTTTTGTTGGCTGACCGTTTGAAGGGCAATTATATGCTGGTACATGGGATGGGAGACGACAATGTCCATTTCCAACACACTGCTGAAATGATAAACGCATTAGTCAGAAACAATAAATCATTCGATTTGTATGTTTACCCGAACAGATCACACGGGATATCGGGAGATAGAGCTAGATTGCACCTGTTTTCAGAAATGACTAGATTTGTAAAAAATAAAATTTAAACCTTCGAACGATGAAAATCTTAGGGATTTTTGCTCTCATTGCCTCACTTATAACAGTGATGTCCTGTGCACCTCAAACCAAACTTGTCAATCAGAAAGCTGTCCAAGTAGATTGGTTGGTGGGAAAATGGAAACAATTGGATAGGGAAGTCTATGAAAAATGGATGAAAGTCACAGATGCTGAGTTTCTTGGGGTGTCTTATTCTATGGAATCCGGCACAGCAGAAATCATGGAAACCATGAAAATATTCAGGCTGGCAAAGGAATGGATGCTCGAAGTGAAGCTGCCCAAAGCGAGCGATCCGGTTTTATTCAAGATGATTCCGGATCCAGGCTGGCAATTAAAATTTGAAAATGAGAAAAACGATTATCCGCAGATCATTGCATACCGACACAATGCTGATAGTACCGTTTCAGCATTGATTCAAAATTTGGATGGAAGCAAAAAAGTGGATTTTGAATTTAGGAAAGTAAGTACAAAATGAGTTTGGAAATTGTCAACCGTAAGGCGACATATTTATATTTTTTTGAGCAAACATTTGAAGCCGGTATTTTGCTTACCGGAACAGAAATCAAGTCGATCAGGGCAGGTCAGGCTAACCTGAGTGATGCTTATTGTAGTTTCGAAAAAGGAGAGTTGTGGGCACACCATATTCATATTTCAGAATATAAAGAAGGGAATATACAAAACCACGATCCAAAAAGACCGAGGAAACTGCTACTGCACCGCACGGAATTAGCCAAATTGGAACGAAAAGTAACTGAAAAAGGTAAAACCATCATTCCATACCGCATTTTCTTTAATGAAAGGGGCTTTGCAAAAGTTGAAATCGTGCTGGCTTCCGGTAAAAAATCCTTTGACAAGAGAGAAAGTCTGAAGGAGAAAGACCAAAAAAGGGAATTAGAGCGAAATATGAATAAAAGCTACTAGATCGCTCATGCGAAAATTTTTGAACAACAACAAAAGAACAAGCTACAATTTCAAATTTGGCTTACCACCTCGTTGATTCTTCTTACAAGTATACATCATCAAAATGAAACCCATTTTTAGTAGTGGGACATCTTAGGTAGCAAACATGCAATAATACTCAAGAGAATTACAAATTAGATCAAAATATTATATGAGAATTTTGTCCAGCCTTGGATCACTTTGGTGATGTTTGTGCCACCTTCTCAAGGATTTATGAGGAACTATAAGCGAATTTATCGCATCTTAATATGACATTTATATCATCCAATATTTTGTCCTTATTGCATTGAGAGTAACATTGGCTGATATATCAAGGGTTTAGATTTGACTTAAGGGTGACAAAGTCTATGCTTCAACAATTGGTTTAAGAATATAGGCCTCTTTTATCGTTGCTTGGTGTGTTCAAAATAAATCTATTCCAGTAATTGCTGCAAGCTCCAAAGCCATGAATTTGAGGGTATTTTGACTCATTATAGTGTTTCAATAGAACTAATTGGAAGAAAGCTTTCTGGTGGGTGATTATTTCTTCTGATCCATAAATTCTAAGCTGTAAAATGAGCGGGAGGTGCGAACAAAACAATTATATATAATAGATAAAATTGATATGATTTGGATGTAAATGCAAAAAACAGGTTGTGTAAAAGACCTTCGGGACATTTTTTTTTGCTTCATTGGTTAAAAATTTTTAAAAAATATGAAAGTAGAATATTCAATATCAATGACTTAAATATTATTAATAGTCTTAAAATTTAAAATACCATTTTGATGGTATATGCAGAAATTGGCCAAGTGTCTACTTTCGCCCTATCTCTTAGACGAAGCAAGCCTCAGAGATACCAAAACTAAACTCACTCCACTAGAAGTATTCAGGGTTAGTTTAATTTTGTGCGTTATTATCTACAGACTATCTCTGAAACAGCCTTTGGCACTCACTGATATTCTGTATTTAGTTTTGTAATTTTTTTAATTTGTATTATAAACCAGTATTAAAACTAAAATCATGAATATTATGTTAAAAAATCTAGCATTACTTTTCTGCCTTGGATTCGCCATAAACATGAGCGCGCAATCTACTGGATCAGTAAACTCATCTGGTCTGCTGCAGATTAACGACAATCTGCCTTGGCAAACTGAGTACAAAGTTGACTTGAGCCAATCTCCGGTTCCAAACAATGAGACTGCTTATCAGCAATATCTTAGCAAGTACATTACTGCATTAAATACTAATGCTACTTGGAGATTTGATGCTGTAAACAGAGTGGTTTACTTAAGAGTTAAGCAACAAGATAGCTTGATGCCAGGTGCATTGGATGGAAAAAAATTGAATTATTTCCTTCAAAGAGCGTACTCTAACTAATTAAAGCAGACTTCATTTAATAACCATCTCAATTCAAAAATCAATCTAATGAAAAAGATATTTTATTCATTACTTTCAGTTTGTGCAATCACAGTTTCTGTTATGGCACAACCGCTATCCAATCCGGTAATTTCTTCTTGGAATGGTAGCACTCCAAACTCAAATTGCGGTACTCTTGTAGCCTTCACAACAGGTAATATGACTCGTCAGCCTATCGGTCCTCTTGGATCAGGTTCTTGTGCGAATCATGGATGTACTCCTTATAACTTCGTAGGAGGATATGAGACTTTGACGTTCAAAAACTCAAATGCTACTAATACGGTATGTTATACTATCGATTATGATGGAACAACTACTGCACAGTTGGTAGGATTTACTTTGAACGGATCTTATACTGCTAACATGACTTGTCCTGTTCCTGGTTTTACAGACAACGGTTCTTACTTCTTGAACCAACCAACTGTAAACTCTTGGGATTTTGACGTTCCGGCTTGTTCTGAATTCACAGTTGTTACTTGGGAATTTGGTAACCCTGGTCCTTACCAATTTACAATCACTCCTCAAAGCGGTTCATCTAAGGATGCAGCAGCTTGCGTAGGTACTGAGTGTATCCAATACTTGACCATCGGTGGTACACCAGTACCAACTATGACTCAATGGGGCCTATTCTTATTTGGCTTGATTTTGTTAACAATGGCAGTTGTAACAGTTTACAACTTATCCAGAAAAACTCAAAAGGCTTAATTGATATATTATCCACTTCATGTGGAATATCAATTATTGCCTGAGTTTTAAAAGGGAAAGATGAATCTTCCTTTTGATAGAAAAGTCTTTGACAAATCCTTCGTTTATGCTATTATGTTAGCATTGGTTGGATGGGTGATAATCTACATCATTTGGGGTGAGTTTACAACTGCTGATATTATTGGTATGCTGTTCGCCGTTCCCATATTGACTTATTTGATTCATATGTTGATGTTGTTTAATAAAGACTGATTTAAGCTGGATAATATCATATTAGAAAAATTAAAAAGGGCTAAAGAAATTTAGCCCTTTTTAATTTATACTAACCCTTTATCTATGACTATGTTGGCTTTGGATAATAACTCAAAATTTGGGTTTTACTTAACCTTAGGACAGTAGAGATTGCCCATTTTGGTATTACCTTTGTAGCTTACAATACTTTGAATTATTAAAATTTCGGAATGAATTTTTGGAAAAACTTCAGCCCTATTGCAAGATTTTTGATTGCTTTTTGCATAGTGTTAGGCGCATTTTATGCATTTTATTATTCCGGTTTTTATACTACCTACATCATGCCTCGTATCCTTAATGTACAGGCCATGCTGGCGAACAATCTCCTGAAGCTCATGGGGCATGAGACGTTTTTTGCAAATGATTCTATCGCAAGCGACAAGTTCCGGGTTTCAATAAAAAGTGGTTGTGATGGGATAGAGGCCACAGCAGTCTTTGTTACAGCAGTATTGGCAATGCCCCTTGTCTCCTGGCGAGAAAAGTGGCCCGGATTGTTGACAGGGGTTTTGGTGCTCAGTATTCTCAATATTCTACGAATCGCCGGACTCTATCTTGCTGGTCTTTATTGGCCTTCATTGTTTGAGATACTGCACTTGCACGGTGGTGTAGTTATTTTCTTAATGTTTAGCATCGTCTTATGGTTGATTTGGGTAAACCGTATTTTAAAACGCAGACAAACCAACTAAAAATGAGAAATGAAATCATTCGATTCCTCATTCTATTTGGGTTTTGTTATGCGTTCTGCATTCTATTGTTTCAGAATGCCGCTGTGTATAAATCTCTCAATGCAAAACTTAGAGTAGCTATCACAGCATTGGACAAAAGTTTTTTTTCTAAAGCAGAGATATCATCTCAAGATGTCTATGATGATCAGAATAAAAAGGACCACAATCGGATGTATATAGTATTTGGAAATCCAAAGACAATCAAGATTGAAATGGAGAATGCAAGACGACAAGGGTTGAACGAAGTTAGAATATCGACTTATTCTGCACAGTTTTATTTTTTTCAAATGATCTATGCACCACTGGCATTTTTGCTTTCACTTTTTGTTGGGACAAAGATGCCTTGGAAGAAAATGATGAAAGGCCTTGCTTATTCAATCCTTATCTTTACCCTATATATGGGTATAAAAGTTTTGCTCTATACATACTTTTCTATCTCAAATGAACGTATAGGATTATATGAACTTTCTGGTTGGAAAGAACAATTTGTCAGTTTCATCGTTTCAGCCATGAGCATAGGATTTAGTATGGTTCTTTGTTTTTGCCTGTGGTTAATTTTTGGCTTGCGCCACAGCAGTTTTTACCAATTTTTGCAAAGCATATTTTCACAAATTTCAAAATGAAAAAGTTCTTCGTTTTAATTTCTTCCTTTGTTTTATTGAGTTCGTGTTCGCATAAAGTAATTTTGACCGATCTTACGGAGTCAAAATGTGGTAAATTGCACTTTGGAAAAGTGGAATTTCGCAGACTACCTTCGGAAGAAGATAAAGCCACACTCCAAAAATCAGGACTAGTGTTGCAAGAATATGTTTTTGAAAATTATTACCTCGGAGTGTGGAACGGCTCATGGGCAAAGAAAAATCTGGACAAGACTGTAGTGAAAGCATTGTATCCTTTTTCTGAAATGGATAAATTGGCAGGCGGATTGAGCATGAATGAATTGAAATTGAAAGCTGAAAAACCAGGTTCTTCTAAAGTACTCATTCAGACTTTCGGGAGTTTGAAACAAACAGAGCTTGATGCATTTGGAAAAATGCTTTTTAATAAAGATAATTTTTATAGATTGGAAGTGAAAAATCAGTCTTTATTAGATTTACTGGATCATTCATGTGTTAAGTTACTCAACGTAATGGATGAAATCCCGCAAGCTGACGAATAGCGCTTGTTTGGGAATTAATTAGGGGTAAATAAGAAACTTTCATTATTTTTAAGCATAAAATAACCGTTTTATGCCATCGAAATTTCATTTTCCCTTACTGCTTTGTTTTTTTATCTTGTCTAAGCTGGAAAGTCAACAGCTCCCTTCAGTTTTATGGCACAATTCATCCTGTAAACCAGTCATGCATGATGCCGACGCTTTTATTCATGCATTGTCACACAGGGATGTGAGTAATTCAATCAAATTAGTATTGATACATTTCCGCGCAGAACTCAATGCTGAACAAAAGCAAAAACTTTTGGCCTTGGGAGTAGAAATTCATGCATTCGTTCCCCACACATCATATATCATGAGTGTGAATCAGGGCACTTGGAACTCTTTACTTGAACTAGGTGCAACTGCTATCGCCGACATCCTCCCGGAACATAAATTATCGGAGCCTATCTATTATGGGGAAATGTGCTCAGAAGCTGTTTCCGGCAAATCCCAGTTCATGGTGAGTTGGTTTGCTGGTTCTGATCTCAATTACATTTCCAGGATTTTAGCAAAGCACCGCGCAATTTTGATAAAATATTCAGCAATTGATCAAATTAGTATAATTGAATGTCAGAGGTCTGAACTCATTCAAATCGCAGCTGATACAAGAGTCGAATTCCTTTCCTGTCTTCCAGGCCCAGCTGTCCCAGATGATCGCGAGGGAAGATTCTTGCACCGAGTCAACCAAGTTGGAGCAAATGTGAAGGAAAACCTGATGCTGGATGGAGCCGGAGTAAAAGTGTGTATCAGGGATGACGGCATGGTAGGTCCCCATATCGATTTTCAAAACCGGAAAATAGATGGTACGTTCGGTAATATTGGAAATCATGGAGACATGACGAGTGGTATCGCTTGCGGGGCCGGCAACATTGATCCAAGCTATGAAGGCATGGCGCCTGGTGCTACCCTTTACACACTGAACTATCAAGCAGATTTTCTCGATGGAACAGAAGCATTGCATACAGAACAAGGAGTAGTTCTGACCAATACATCTTACAGTGATGGATGCAACGTAGGATATACTTTAGGTACCCAAGTTGTAGATCGGCAGCTTTGGGACAATAAGGAATTGATGCATGTGTTTTCAGCAGGAAATTCAAACAATCTGGATTGTGGCTATGGCGCCGGTCCGCAATGGGGGAATATAACCGGTGGTCACAAAATCGCAAAGAATGCTACTACAGTGGCAAATATCAAATTTGATGGTACAGTAGAGGTTTCCTCATCACGTGGTCCAACCAAGGACGGTAGGATGAAGCCAGAAGTTTCTGCACGTGGCACGGATGAATTATCAACAGATGAGAATAACCAGTATCAAGTAGGTGGTGGTACCTCGGCAGCCGCGCCAGGTGTAATGGGAACAATGGCTTTGTTATATCAAGCATACAAGCAGAAGCACATGGAACAAAATCCTCCAGGTGGATTGATCAAAGCAATTCTTATGAATACAGCTTCAGATTTGGGTACTCCCGGGCCGGATTACATACACGGAATGGGCATGATAGATGCATACAGAGCATATCAATGTGTTCAAGCTGAATCTTATCAGCTCCAGACACTCCACCAGTCAGAAACAAAACAGCTGACTCTCAATATTCCGGCAAATGTGAAAAAAGCAAAATTGCTGTTGTATTGGCCTGAATCGCCTTCTACCCCGCTTTCTTCCAGAGCCTTAATCAATGATCTAAATCTAGTGTTGCACGATAGTAGAGGTGGAGTCGTTCATCCAATGGTATTAGATCATAGACCTAATATTATAACCTTAGGAGCAGGAGCTAAGCCGGGAATTGATTCCATGAATAATTTTGAACAAATTATTTTAGATCAACCCATTGCAGGAACTTATACCGTCCAGATCAGTGCTTCCTCCATGCCGGATGACGAGGTTCAATTTTATTTTTTAGAGGATTATGAGCCTGCAGAACTTCGACTTTCTGCACCAATCGGTGGCGAAAAATTTCAATCAGGTGACGCTACTGCAGTTTATTTTACGACAAACGGCTCTAAGGATTCAGTTGAAGTCAGGATTTCGATTGATGAAGGAAGTACCTGGAGAATTAGAAAAAAAGTACCATCTAGTGCATTTCTTATGCCGTGGTCGGTCCCTATTGGTGTAAACTCAAATCGATGTATCGTCGAAATTCAACAAGGAGGTGAAATAGTCAGAAGTGATTTTTTTACTTCATCTACACTAGTAAATGGCTTAAAGTTGAAACAGTTTTGTCCGAATGAAATTCAGTTGACATGGGATAAATCAGCGAAGGATAGTTTCTTACTGTATAAATTGGGAGATAAGTATATGGAACCTTTTGCTACGTCTGGTACTAATTCCATTTCTATTCCAATTACAAATCCCCGTGATTTAAAATGGGTTTCCGTTGCAGGCTATAAGGGTGATGTGTTATCTAAAAGGAACAAAGCGATCGAAATTCCGCAAACCTTAGTGAACTGTCCTGTCGATGCGGATGCAAAGTTGAATTTGGTTTCTGCTTCCTCTCAACAAGTTAAGTTGAATTGTGATATAACCAATATTGATGCGGCTGTCAAAATTTATAATCTTACAGCAAATCCAATTGATTCGTTTATCATTGGAGCACTTTCTTCAGAAGGTGTAAGACAACATAAATTTATAAAGCAGATCAAAGGATTTGATTCACTAAGCTTAAGTGTTAATAATTTAATTTCTAGCAAAGGCTCCGGCGATGCCATTATTCCCGTTTGGATTGATATCGTCAATGATGGCTTCAGATATAACGATACTTCTCAGCTTTCTTTTTATCTGACTGCGGTCAAAGATAAAATAGGAGTCTATCCTTTAATTGAAGGATTTGATTCTGATCAATTGCCTTTAAAGTGGGAATTTTATGATCCTGTTCATGAGAAATCTTGGGCGGTCAGCCAAGTAAAATCAAATTCAAATACAGAGAGTAATGCAATTTATTACTCCAACAAGACATTTGGTTATATCGGAACCAAAACCTACTTATATTCTCAGACTGTAGATTTGAATAGTGCGATTGAACCATACCTTTACTTTAATCTCGCTTATCATATGGATGGTAGAGCATTAAATTTTCTGGATAGTGTAAAAATTAAAGTGGTTTCTGTCTGTGGTTCGGATGAATCAGAAACACAGATTATTCAACTCTATAGTAATTTATTAAGTACGGTTGATACTTCATCTTCAACTGACTGGTCTCCGCAGAAAGCTGCGGATTGGCAAAAATTATCCTTTGACTTAAGCGAATTTAAGGGAAAGAAAATTGTTATACTCTTGGAAACAACGAAAGGAATGAATCACGATTTGTTCATTGATGATTTTGTTGTAAAAGAAAGAGAACACACTCTTCCCAATTATAACATCGACGCAGCTCCTGACGATCCTTGCGTGCTCACCGCAACTATTGTAAAGGAAGATAACCCTTCCACGAGTGGAGAGCATTATTGGGATTTTGGACTCGGTGCAGTGCCAAAAACAGCTACCGGTGCAGGGCCTTTTACTGTACGTTATACCAATGGCGGAAATAAAAAAATTGTTGAGAAAGTGACAGACGCGGATAAAACTTATTATATCATAAAAGATATAAAAGTTTTTTTACAGCCCATTGCCTCTTTTGCCACTTCAATTCAGGGGAAAACTGTTCAGTTTACAAATAATTCTTTTGCTACAAAAAATGTTTTCTGGGATTTTGGCGATGGTACGAATAGTAGTGAAGAAAACCCGATTCATGTTTTTCCGGATTTTCTCAAGTATACCGTCAGATTGGTAGTTTCAAATTCATGTAATTCGAGCACAACCAGCAAGGTGGTTGATCTCACGACAGTTGGTGTCCATGAGCCCGGAGGCCCCACGGAATCATTACTAAATGTATATCCACAACCAGGGGATGATGAAGTGAATTTTGTGGGAATACAAAAAATAGAATCATTGATTTTGAAAAACTTGCAAGGACAACAAGTAATGCAAGTGTACCCTCAATCAATATCATACAAGATGCATGTGAATCATTTTCCGGCAGGCATTTATCTTTTGGATTATCAGCTGAAAGGTGGATTGAAGCAGCAAGTGAAAATAAGCATTGTACATTGATGAGATAGATATTCAGAACAAATGCTTCCTAGAAGGGATGTTTTATCTTCCTTTTAGGTTAAACTATTTCAAAGAAACATCGACCTAAAAAAGCAGATTACCATAGGCCAATATCCCAGGGCTTGGCCCAATAAGGGATAGAACTGATATGTGAAGAAGTGATATGTTCTGATAAGAAGACCAATCCCCATCTACAGGTTTCTAAGCTGGCATGGACTTGTTTCATTTGAATGATTTCTTTCCATGCTTTATACATATCAGATGACCAATGTATATCGTCAAAGAGAATGACTGCGTCGCTTGAGCAACATGACATAATATGTCTCATTGCAGCATGGCTAGCTTCATAACTGTGATCACCATCAATAAAAATAAAATCAAAATTCTTTATTTCATTTGAAGCAAAAAAGTCTTCAAATCGATGGTTGAGGTAACTCACATTTTCTACAAATTTTGCATTCTGTTGCTGTGCAAATTGACTGAAAAAAGAATTTCCCTCAACGGTAGTGATCGCGCTATTTTGGGAAACCATGGCCATGCTTAAGGTAGATATCCCAAGACAAGTCCCTAATTCTAAAATTTGCTTAGGTTTCAAATACTCAATCAACCTGTACAAATCATGGCAAACTTTGGGAGGGCTAACAGCTTTTTTAGCAAAATTTCCAAGTTTTTTTCCTTGTTGATTTCTTTCAAAGGAAAATTCATCTTCGGGGATAATTTGTTCCAGGCAACATATTGCTTCATATTGCGTATTTATCTTGTCAAAGTCATAATAAACCCTGCTGGGATCAAACACTTTGGTAACCAAATCATAAAAAAATGGCGGATGAATCGAATATATAGTTTTTGCGCGGTAATAAAATTCTAAATATGCAAACCAGGCTATTGCCATGTCAATAGTTGAAAATGAACCAGAAATTAATAGTAATTTTGTATCATATATAATAAACGACGAGCTTGCAAATGTATAAATTATTTGTATTGTGCTTTGCCTTTAGTTTTTTCGGAATTTTCGATACCGAGGTCAAAGCCCAAATTAAGTTTGATGAAGCTGAACTGGCACAAGTTTTTCACAGTGGAATTGTCACCTGCATATCAGACATCAATGGGGACTATATTGACGATATACTGGTGGTCGATCAAGGACAGCAGCTTTGGCTTGGTCTCAATGGAGGTGGCGCAAATTTTATTTGGAAAAAGCTGCCGTATGATGTATCCAAGCATGAATTATGGTCAGTAAGTGTAGCAGATATAGATCGAAATGGTTGGAATGATATCATAGTGGCAGGTGATGAAAATTCCATTAAAATATTATATAATACAAATTTAACTTTTAGATTGGATGATTTGGTCCACTCAGATTTTTTTTCACAATCAGCAAATTTTTTTGATATCAACAATGATGGATGGATAGATTATTCAATTTGCGATGATAATGCTCACGCAAGGATCTATGAAAATATTGGAGGCATATATTCAGAGAACCTAAATTGGGTAGATCTGAGTTTGCCTAATCCTTTCTATGAGGCAGGTAATTATGGAATATTATGGTCAGATTTTGATCATGATAATGACCCGGACTTGTATATATCAAGGTGTAGAGCAGGTGTAGATGATCCAACAGATCTGAGACGCCGAAATTTTTTTTATGAAAATCAAAATGGTAAGTTTACCGAAACAGGAGATACTAAAGGATTAGCTATTACTGATCAAACCTGGACCACAGTAAAAGGTGATTTTAATGGTGATCGAAAACAAGATTTATTCATTTTAAATCATTACACTCCATCTTTAATCATGATCCAAAATTCAGCTGGCAATTTTGAAGATAGAACACTTGAGTCCAATTTGAAATTCAGTGGGATTCCTATACAGGCATCGGCCTATGATTTTGATTGTGATGCAGATTTGGATTTGTTGATATCAGGGACAGCAACAGAATTGTGGATAAATGATTCCAAAGGACATTTTTCATTAGCTGAATCATGGCAGAGTTCTAGACCATTTTCCTCATTTTCTACCGGAGACTTCAATGAAGATGGTTACCCAGACGTCTACACATCTTTTGCGGACTTGCTCAATTTTCCAAACAATCAAAAAGACAAGATTTTTTTGAATTCAGGAGGAAAAAATCACTGGCTGAAACTTGGCTTCAAAGGAAGCAATAGCAATCTAAATGGCATAGGAGCAAAGGTGTGGTGCTATGCTGGTAAAATAGGGCAATATCGAGAATTGAGTTCGGGAGAATCTTATGGTATTCAGAATAGTTTGAATTTGCATTTTGGATTGTCAGGATACTCTGTAGTAGATAGTCTGATTGTACAATGGCCATCTGGTTTTATCCAAAAATTTAAAAACTTGGATGGAGATAAATTTTATCTTATATCTGAAAAGGACAGTTGCGCCACGGTTAAAGCAAAACTTTATCCAACCGGCGAATTGGTTTTTTGTAATGATCAAGGTGTGACATTAAGGGCAGAATCGTCATTGCAAAACTATAAATGGAGCTCAGGAAAGACAAGTGACAGTTTGATCGTAAACGAGGATGGTATTTATTATTATGTTGCTGAAAATTTGGATTTGTGTAGTGTAGTTTCGCAACCAACTTCAGTTCTCTACCATCCTCTACAGAAGCCCACACTGAATCATAGTTTTGATGAGTTTGTTTGCGCAGGAGAGTCCGTTGAGCTAAATGTTCCGCATTATCATGTGCTACGCTGGCAGGATGGTGACAGCGATTCCATATTTGTTGCGCAACGGGACGGCTTGTACTTTGCTGAGGTGCAGGGTAAATGTGGAAGTGTGTTTACGGATACTTTTACATTAAAAGTAACTCCGACTTTAGATCCATTGAACTTGGCTGATATTTTGGTTAGATATGGAAATGATGTTCAAATCAATAGTCAAATTCCAGACACCAGATGGTATATCAGAGAAAATTCAATTCTACAGTTCTTTACAGGGCCTATTTTGAAATTGGCTTCAGCAACTAGAGATACAACTTTTTGGTTCGAATATGATTCAACATTCAGTGCACAAGAAATACATGGCAGTTTGATTTATCCTGAGTTTGCTCAAGGTCCATATCCTTCTGCTAATCTCAACCCTCAGATGAAATTTTCAGCATTGGAAGATGTGATCCTTAGCTCGGTCACAGTATTTGCCGACCTTGGTGGTGTTCGAAACTTTGAACTAAAAGATGGCCTCGGGACAGTGATCGCGTCTAAATCGGTCAACATCTTGCCTGGTCAAAATCAAGTGAATCTGGGTTTTAAATTAGCTGCAAACTCGAGATATTTGTACTTGGGCACAAACCGAGACACAAATATTTTCTATCTGGGAACTAACGGGCCGCAACTTCAAAGAAGCGATAAAGGATTCTCTTATCCAATCAGGATAGAAGATAAAGTTAAAATAACAGAGTCAAGTGTAGGAGAAAATTATTATTATTTTTTCTATGACTGGGTGTTACGAAGAAATGATATTGTCTGTACAAGCAAACGCGAAGCTGTGAATATCAAGATAGAACCCTCTGCGGTGGGTGAAGGTGAAGGTGATCAGCTGATGATTTGTATTGCTGGAAATCATTATCCGGTACCAGGTATATGGAAATCTTACACTGACGTCATAGTAAATCTTTACAATCTCTCCGGGCAATTGATGTGGTATGGGGGTCTCCATGCAGCCGTAAATGATTTGTCCCAAAATGATTTGGTCCCTGGTAGGTATTTTGTTGAAATAGTAAGCTTCACCAGTCGTAATAGACAAATTATTCAGGTAGATATTCCTTATTAATTGTAATCCTTGATAAAGATAAAATTAAGTTTTATTTTAAGTTTAGTCGTATTAAGACGTATGAATTAAAAATAAAAAAGCCTCCCGTTTGGGAGGCCTTGGGGTGGATGATCGGGTTCGAACCGACGACCCTCGGAACCACAATCCGATGCTCTAACCAACTGAGCTACAACCACCGTTTGTTAAACCTTTAGGTTTAGCGAGTGCAAATCTAAGGAGAATTATTTTACCGAAGGTTCTGCCTGTAAGGTAAATTTTCTTTCAACAGGATTTAATGGACATTTGACAAGATTGCCAGACGCATCCACAAGGCTCAATTTCATTACGTGTTCACCCATTGGAAGTCCTGTCATGATAATGGGTTCCCATTTGTCGAGGACAAAGCTGTTTCCGGCCACCTCAGCCTTTACTTTATATTCTGAGCCCAATTGGCAGTTGACCATGTAAAAGTCCAACATGACTCTATCTGCATCTTTACCTACGTAAACGCCTTTTGGTCTGCTGTAAAACAGCATTGGTTGAGATACGGGCTCAACTTTTACAAGGCTGCTATCTTTAATTTCAGCATTCATAAGTGAAAAAGCACTATTTGTCTTGATACTTTCATGATATGATCTCGATAGAAAAGACAAAAGATAGTGTTTGCCATCCGGGACGATATAATGAAAGCTGTCTTTGTATCTCGCCTCATAAGGCTTATCGTCGACGATGAGATGGATATGCTGACCATCTTTAGAGTTGGCACACATTTTCTGTGGTGCATCGCTCGTTTGCTCACCCAATTTGTAGTCTCCACTGATTTGATATTTGAAAGTACCATTTTCATAAGCTACGGACTGAATCGCTGCATTTGGGAATGGAGTGGAAGACTCCATTGGTTCTGTTTTAAAAACCAGCTCTTTCGAATTTTGACCGGTTCCCGCCCCTGGTTTACATGAGAATTGACTTACTGAAAATAGGAAAATAAGTGCCAAGAAAGGGAATGTGCTGATCTTTGTAACTGGATTTTTCATGATTTATGATTAAGTTTGAAAAAATGATCAAGTCGGAACGATTTTTGAAGAAAAGCTCAGAACTTGTACCTGTCCTTAAGTTTATTAGACTCAAAAATTGCTTTTATCATCAACAAGGTAATTTCATTTGTTTGTTTCAATATAAACAAATTTAAGTAGTCAAGTTTCAAATAAACTAAAGGAAAAGGTGGCTTTTTGAATTTTTATAGTCTCAATGGCAAAACAAGAAGTCCATTAAGACTCAGATTTAGTTCAAAGTTCATGGAATCCAATAATGCAGACATAGACGAAATGATCTTGGAACGGCTCAAAGCCGGTCAAGAATCCGCCATGTCACTGATCTATTCGCATTATTATTCTACTCTTGTGAGCAGATTGTATAGTATTTTAGGCGATTTACAATTTGCAGAGGACTTATGTCAAGATTTATTGGCTGAGGTTTGGAGCAAGCGTGATCAGCTCAACATTAGTTCCTCCTTGAAGTACTATTTACTAAGAGCATCAACCAACCGCGCCCTTAATTTTGTCAAAAGCAAGAAATTGGATTTTGAAGAATTGGACCAGGATACTGATTATGCAGATTCAGATGATCCTTCGGTCAGCCAAGAATCGTCGGAGAAGGACCTGAATATTGAAAGATTATATCAATCCATTGATTCTTTGCCTGAAAAATGCTCTATCGTCTTCAGAATGAGCAGGTTCGAGAATATGAGTTACAGTCAAATTGCAGAAACCCTAGACATCTCTGTCAAAACTGTTGAGAACCATATTGGAAAAGCACTAAAAATTTTGCGAAATCAGTTAAAAAATATTGTCATAGAGTAGGGGGGACGAAATGAGATATTGTCTTTATTATGAAAGGAGTTTCTTTTATGATAGAAATATTGATCCATAAAAAGCTTACTAACCAACTCAATGCGGAGGAGAATGCTGCATTTGAGCAGTGGATCAATGCCTCAAACGATCACCCTTTGATCTTTGCTGAGTACAGGACTATTTGGGAAGCCGGTGCACGGCTCAAACCCGAACTGAAAATAAATCCTGAGACAGCTTATGCGCGATATTCCCAAAAGTACCAAATAGCGGGTAGCAAAGCCGGAGAGATGCGTCGAATGAGAATGAGATCTAATGTATTTCTCCGATTTGCTGCAGCGGCATGTTTGCTAGGATTGCTTGTTTTCGCCGGTTTGAATGTATTCAATAACTACAATAAGGTCCAAACGATTAGTACCAATTTGCGGACGATCAGCACATTCAATCTCGAAGATGGCACAGTTGTCAAATTGAACAAAGGATCTTCCCTAAGTTTTCCAAAGCACTTTAAGAAAGGAAATCGGAACGTCACTTTGAAAGGTGAAGCGTTTTTTGAAGTCAGTAAAGATGCGCAAAGACCTTTTGTAATCCATGTTTCTGAAGGAGACATTACCGTCCTTGGGACTAGTTTTAATGTGTTTCAAAGGGACAATCTTTCGCTAACGATCCTTGTGACATCTGGTCAGGTTAAATTTACCCCTGAAAATGGTTCAACTCCGGTCTTTATTTCGAAAGGGGAAAAAATGACTTTTGACGCGGAAGGTATTATACAGAAAGAAACGGATCTTGCTGCTAACGACCTGGCTTGGTTTAGAAAGACATTGCAATTTGAAAACATTGCCTTAACCCAGGTATTGAAAGATATATCTAAGTTTTATGCTGTTGATATCAGAGCTGACAGACCTTGTATTGACGAGTTGAGGTTCAGTTCTCCCGGTGACCTAAGTCTGGGCACAAATATTGAACAAGTGCTTCGCATCGTCACAACACCTTACCCTATGCTACGAGTCAGCAAATCAGCTGAGGGCTATCTCATTTCAGGTAATTGTAAATAAAACCATATCTTGCGCAGAATATTACACAAGTGATTCATGCGTGTTAATCTTGTTGTCATTTTATTTTTGTCTTTCCTTTTCGTTGTAGAATTAAAAGGCCAAAAGGACAATTTAGATAAACTTTATAGTTTTAGCTTTCATCACACAACTTTAGATAAAGCATTTGGACAAATTTCTAAAACCAGTGCAATAAACATTTCTTTTGATCAAGCTTATTGTGAGAAAAGACAGGTTACAAAGTATTTTGTGAATCATCCACTTCGAGATATTTTAGGGGAACTCAGTGCTGAGCACAATTTGAAACTTGTAGTGATTAATTCTGAGCAAATTGCTATCGAACCTGACATTCCCCAAGAACCCAACGAGTACTATGTCAGTGGCAGAGTTGAAGATTCTGCTTCTCAGGAATTAATCATTGGAGCCATTGTAAGCAACGGTGGAAACTGGACAATGACTAATGACTATGGATATTTTGTTTTGAAATCAAAACATAAATTGGACCAAATTGAAGTGTTCCAGTTAGGATATGCGGCTAAATTGGTTTCCTTAAAAGGAAATCCTTCCAATTTTTTAACTATCAGACTCTCTAATCAATCCATATTGCCAACCATCATTGTTTCCCAAAGTTCTGATAGAAACTCAGAGATGAAAGAGTGGAACGAAGGAATAGTATCAACACGATTTATTGCGGCAGTGCCTACCGCTTTTGGTGACAGAGATGTGCAACGAAGTCTTCAGTCTGTCGCAGGGATATCAGGTGGTGCGGATGGTTTTGGAGGTCTCAACGTTCGGGGCGGTGGCTACGATCAAAATCTGATTATGTTGGATGATGTGCCATTGTATTATAGCAATCATGCTCTAGGGTTATTTAGTATATTCAACCCGGATGCAATCAGAAACATTCAATTTGTCAAGGACAATTTTGCAGCAAAGTACGGCGGCAAATTATCCAGCGTCATTGATATCCATTCTAAGGATGGTAGCTTTAATACATGGAATGCGATGTTGTCCACAGGTTTGTTGAGTAGCAAAATACAGTTTGATGGACCTCTGATGACTGAAAAATTGGCTTGTTTTTTTTCTGCACGCAGAACGATGATCGATCCTTTTATAAAATCTCTCACAAAATATTTCAAGGAGCAAGGTGGTAAAGAAGGTGAGACAAAATATTATTTTTATGATTTAAATGCCAAACTCTCATACCTGATCAATTCTAAAAGTAGAGTGTATCTCAGTTATTATACAGGGAAAGATTTTTTTAATGATCAAGAATTATTGTATACAGAAAATGATAACAATTCTACAGTAAGTCGTAATTTCGATCAGCTGGAATGGAGAAACCAAATCGCGTCTTTGAGGTATCATTATAGTTTCACAAAATCCGTTTTTTTAAATCAAGTATTTTATTACGGAACCTATCACAGCTCATCAGAACAGTTTGAAGGTTACTTGACCAGTTTCAACGGTGTAGCAAGAGATTCATTTTTATTGGGAAGATCTTTTTATACGCGACTTAATTATTTTGGTTGGAACAGTTTTCTTGATTTGCATTTTGGAGGCGAACACCAATTAAAAACAGGGTGGACCTTGATGCGGGAAGGGTTTAAACCAGCATTGTATACTACACAATTGGGAAGTGATTTGAAAAGTGAATTTTTATCTTATACACCAGGTCCGATAGACAGTATTTTACAAAAGAATAAGTCGAGTTTACCTGAATTTCATGTATTTATACAACACAATAAAAGATGGAATAGGTCATTGTCTTCTTCTGCAGGGATCAGAGCTACTTATCTTGAATATGATGGAGTCAGAACTGTTAGATTGCAACCACGGGCAAGCTTGATCACTGATATTTCAAGGAAAATAGCCTTATCTATATCTTACGATAGAAATATTCAAACGGCACATTTGATAAGTTCAAATTCTTTAGGACTACCTACTGATCTTTGGGTCCCTGTCACAAAGGAATTTGGCCCACAGACTTCTGATCAATTCACTTTTAATTTAAATTGGACTCCTGCTTCTCACTCTTATTTTAAACTGTCGGCATATTTTAAAAATTCGAAGCAATTGGTGCAAATAAAAGAAGGTGCAAGTTTTCTTTTTGCTGAAATTAAGAACTGGAAAGAACAGCTTACCACAGGTTCTGGAAAGTCTAAAGGACTGGAATTATCTTACCGGCTTCAGTCCAGTAAATTGATTTGCCAATCCAACATCACCTGGAGCAAGTCGACAAGAAAGTTTGAGTTGTTAAATAGAGGTCAGGAATTTTTGTACAAATATGATAGACCTATTCAAATCAAATTATTGACTACTTATCAATTGTTTGAGAATACTAAACTTCACTTATATTCTGAATTTGCTACAGGTAGCCCTGTTAGTTTACCTTCCGGTGATTATTTGTATTACTCAACTGAAAGTGGTTATCCTCAGCTCAATATTTACCATTATGACAAACTCAACAATGAACGACTTCCCGATTATTTTAGACTGGACTTGGGCTTGAGCTATACATTGACTTCAGACCGGATAGGACAAGAATTCTATATAGGCGTATATAATTTAACCAATAGACTGAATCCGATTTTTATTGAATTAGATGGTTCAGGCACCGGAAGTATCAACTCTAAATTCCAACAGGTGAGCCTCATGCCTCTCCTTCCCAGTGTAAGCTATAGGATCAGCTGGCGTTCAAAGGCTTAGAAGTTTATTTGTATAAAAGATTATTATATATGTTTTGCCTTGATTAATAATTCAACATTTTATATATTTTTGCCATGTGAATGGTATTAGAATGTTACTGGCATTGACTTGCTTTGCAATATTATCTTCTTGCACTAGTGAGTATATACCTGAAGGCGATCATGTGACCCCTGGTTACTATATGGTTTGTTTTATAAGTCCGGATGCACCGGTCATTGCGACGATCGGAAAATTTGTAAACCCATTTTCAAATGATTCTGGATTGCCGGAAACGCCATATGTACTGAAAATGGAAAATGAACATAAATCTTTCCCTTTTTATGTCTTGCCGAACACAAATGGAAGGAGACTCAAATTATTATCTAATGCCGAGAAATTGGATGGAGCTTATAAGCTCCATTGGTTGACCTCGGATAGCGTGGTTCTCACCGCCCAAACAGAAATACCCAGTTCGACTATTCAATCCAACAGTCTCATCGTAGAATTATTTAATCCAAATTTCTCTGAAAGTGGAATTCGCCAAAGTATTGATGTTCGAATTTCGTGGAATGATGAAAGTGATACGGATAATTATTATCATTTAATTCCTTATAAAGTTAATTATCGTTTTGACGTCACTTCAGGTAAATTTGTAATCAATACCGAGAATCCCAAAGAAGCTTTGGAAATGAGTTTTATAGACAATCATCAGAATAATCAACTCCTTCTGCAGCACGAACCCGGCGCTCTAATTGCGGAAGATAATTCTAATGCAGGACAGCTATCTTATCGATTCAGACTAAGAACAAATGGTATCATTGATCTTAAAAAAGAAATATTCAAACATATCCAGTTTGAATTGAGAAAGGTAACTAAAGATTATTATTTGTTTCATAGAAGTGTTGCTTTACAACTTGCAAATAACAACCAGAGAATACCATTGTATGAACCTATCCTGACACATACTAATGTTTCAGGTGGTTATGGAATATTTGCTGGATACCGATCCATATTCCAAGATAAATTGTTCCAGTAAATATTCGGATTAGTTAATTCAATCTTGTCAATCGATTGAGATTTTATTCTAGGTGCTGCATGATATAAATAATCCATAATAAACTTGCTCGCAATTCATCGAGAGAAAACTTTATCTTGTGGGATAATCTCAAAGCAGTATGTCACGGTTGTATTTTTTGATATTAAGCTTCATTACTCTCGATTTAATTAGTGCTTATAAATCGACTGCCCAATCCATTGTTTTAGATTCATCAAAATTACCGATTTGTATCATTGAAACCAGAGGTAAAACAATCGTAAACGAGCCACGTATAAGAGCTTACTTGAAAGTCATAAATAATGGTCCCGGTAATACGAATTATACAAAACAGCCAACCTTTGAGTACAACAATTCCATTGACATTGAAATCAGAGGCAATAGCTCCCAAGCTTATCCGCAAAAACAATATGGTTTTGAACTTAAAGACAGTCTGAGCGGAGATGATATTGCAGTTTCTTTACTTGGTATGCCTGAAGAAGAGGATTGGATTTTGTATGCACCCTACAATGATGTCAGTTTACTAAGAAATGTACTGACTTACCACCTATGGAGTGAAATGGGACATTGGGCTCCGAGAACCAGATATTGCGAACTGATATTGAATGGAAGCTATCAAGGTATCTACATTTTGGTTGAGAAAATCAAAAGGGACAAGAATCGTGTTGACATTGCCAAAATGAACCCTGAAGATACAAGTGGTACAGAGCTGACAGGAGGATATATCATGAAAATAGACAAAAGCAATAATCCTGGAGATAAAAGTTTTGTTTCCTCGGTTAAATCAACAAATAATTCCAATATAACTTGGCTATATGATTACCCAGACCCATCAGATATCAAATTAAAGCAGCAAGATTATATAAGAAGGTATATTGACAGTTTTGAAAAAACTTTGGTTGGTGCTAATTTCGATGACCCTATTGTCGGCTATCGCAGATACATCAGCACTCCTTCGTTTATTGATTATCTGTTACTCACCGAGTTTACACGCAATGCAGACGCTTACAAAGCCAGTAGTTATTTTCATAAGGAGAAACAAGAAGACGATGGATCAAAAGGTCAACTAAAAGCAGGACCCGTATGGGATTATAATTTTGCATATGGGAACGCGAGTTTCTGTTCTGGCGCTTTATTCACAGGATGGATGTATAATGGCTGTGTTCCTGCTACTTTACCTACGCCGGTCATGTGGAGAAGATTGCTTGAAGATCCTGTTTTTGCGAATGAAACCAGATGCAGATACCAAAGTTTACGAAATGGCGGAATATTGGATACCAGTTTAATTTTTTCCTTTATTGACAAATATGCTGCGGATACTTTGATGGATGCCATGAACCGACACTTCAAAAAATGGCCAATATTAGGCACAAATCCTGGGGGATTTAATGCATATGTTGTCAGGTCATATTCAGAAGAAATTGGGAAAGTAAAATCCTGGATCTGGAATCGACTCCAATGGATGGATGCAAATTTAGGAGGTTCTTGTGCACCTGCGATAGCTCAAATCAAAGTGGATGCTAAAATTCCGTGCAGCACAGATAGTATACCTAAGTTAGACCTTAAGCAGCCTTTTGATCGAGAACCTTTTAACTATACTGGAAGGGAAGTGGTCAAATCCATACCAACTAACATAGTCCGATGGGTGCTTGTCGAACTGAGAGATAATGATGATAGTACTAAACTGATTGCACAGCGAGCGGCGCTGTTGCGATCAGATAATATAGTGGTTGATACAAACTTCAAAAGCGGTGTTTATTTTAATAATATTTCTCCCACTGATCAATACAAACTAATGGTGAGATATGATGTGTATAGCTATATTTTATATAATAAAACTGTTAGTTTACCTATTTCTGTTGCAATTGATCTAACCAAGCCAATTACTCATAAAGAACCAAATATCGGTTCTCCCCTCAGTTTCCTGATTCAAGATACAGTAACACATACCATTTGTGTAGGAAAAGAAGCTGATTTGGATTCTGCATTTTTTAATTTTTTGCCCATTAGGTTTGATTCAGTTACGATAGAATCTGATAGCCTCCAAATTGTACCTCTCGGAGATCACGCAATTGTTTCTGCTACTCATCCGGGTGACTATATTGTTCATTCTTATTTGCATTGTCCTCCGAACTACCATGTGCACGTTTTATTTAAATTGAAAGTTTTGGCAGGACCGATGGTTGAGATTTTAGGACCCAAAGGAATTTGTCCCGGCTCAACTGTTGAATTAATTGCTAATTCTAAAGCTGTACAGTATTTGTGGAATACGGGAATCAATGAGAGAAAAATGAACATTCAGAGCGGAGGATTATTTCAGGTTACAGTTACAGATGAAAATGCATGTACTGCAAGCAATGAAATAAATGTGGAGTCTTTTCAGGATATTGCAGGTGATATAATCGTCGAGAATCAACCGGAGGATAGCGTGTGTGCTTTTTACTTCAAAGCTACCACAGGAATGAATTCAGGATATCATTATATATGGAATTCAAAGTTTAATCAAGATACATTTTATTCGGCGGATCCCAGAGTAAATCTTACAGTGATAGATAGCAATCAATGTGAGAAAATGTACACAGCACTTTGTCAACTTACAACATCATCTCAAACCTTTGGATTGGAAACAGTGCAAGTCATTCCAAATCCAAATCTCGGCACCTTTACTTTGGTTTTTCCTGATAAGCTGAGCAGTGATAAACTTTTGAGTTTATATTCTGTCGAAGGTAAAATACTGTTTAACGCCAAAGGTCAGGAGAGGGATCGAATTACGTTTGACTTGAAACTGCCACCAGGTATATATATTATACAATTAACAGAGCGATCTGGATTATTGTGGCAAACAAAAATGGTGGTAGTTCCTTAATCCAAACCAAGTATTGAAGGTTTGGAACAAGAAGCATTCCTTGTCTAATTATTTTGCAGCAGCTTTTTTGTGGTCTGAAAGAAATTTTTCCAAGCCAATGTCTGTAAGTGGATGTTTGAGTAAACCTAATATCGCATCCAAAGGGCAAGTGGCTACGTCAGCTCCGGCTTTTGCAGCTTCAACTATATGAAGTGGAGATCTGATCGAAGCAGCCAATATTTCTGTTTCAAAACCTTGGGTCATATAGATCTCGTAAATCTCTTTCACCAATTGCATTCCATTCCAACTGATATCATCAACTCTGCCGATAAACGGTGAAATGTATGTTGCACCTGCTTTTGCAGCTAGTATTGCTTGACCGGCACTGAAAACTAAAGTACAATTGGTCAAAATGTCTTGTTCTGTGAACGCAGAAATAGCCTTAATTCCATCTTTGGTAACGGGAACTTTCACGACGATATTTTCAGATATAAGTGCAAGATCTTTACCTTCCTTCATCATGCCTTCAAAATCTGTGGCAATCACTTCTGCACTCACATCGCCATCTACTAGGTCACAAATTTTTTTATAATGCCTGAAAATATTCTCTTTTCCTGTGATCCCTTCTTTTGCCATAAGACTTGGATTGGTAGTAACGCCATCCAATATACCCAGGTCTTTTGCTTCTTTGATTTGATCTAAGTTGGCGGTGTCAATAAAAAACTTCATATGTTGTATTTTGAAGGTAAAAAAAATGGTAAGAACCCAACGACCGCTCAACTTCCTACCCTTGCTGTATTTCTACCCTGGGGGAGTTCAGAAGGAGCCGATCAAGAATCCTTACCGGACGCAAAATTAATCAATGCTCGCTATTTTCTTTAGGAAAAAAAATATCTAGTCCGGTCCAATACTCTTTGGCCTTAGGATAATTCAAAAATGTCATTCTTTCTTTCAAAGTTGGGTGGTCAAAACTAAGTGAATAAGCATATAGTGCCAGTAAATAACCTAGTTTGGTAAGGTTGTTCCCATACTTTACGTCCCCCAACAACGGACAGCCGATATGCGCCATTTGGCTCCTAATTTGGTGAGATCGGCCAGTAATCAATTGGATATCAAATATATAACGGCCTTCATGGGTTCCCAGAAGTTTGTATTTCAGCCTCGAATCCTTCGCTCCTTCCAAAGGTTCTTCATATACGGAAGTGCGGTTGATGCTTTCATGTTTGAGCAGAAAATGATTGAGTTCGTCTTCGTCCTTTGGGGGAGCAAACCCACTGACAGCGAGATAATGCTTTTTTATCGTTCGAGCTTTCATCTGATCTTGCAGCCTGATGAAGGCTTTTGAAGTTTTTGCCAGTACCATGACACCACCCACCGGTCTGTCTAATCTTTGGACTAGACCGACGTAGGCCTCACCTGGTTTTTCATATTTTATTCTCAGATATTCTTTCACCATATCCACTAGATTTGGGGCTCCTGTCGTGTCTGGTTGAGATAAGACGCCCGGTTGCTTTTCTATCACTATGATATGGTTATCTTCGTAAAGGATTTTGAGTTTATACTTCATGTCGATCGACCAAAATATCAAAATAGCCATTTCTCCCTGTCCAAATGACACATTCATTTTTGGGGCATGGCTGATTGGACTACTTAACAAAAGAAGTACCATAAAGTTATCTGAAACATCCTTCATGGACATTTCAGAATTGAATGAATATGCGCTTACCGGAGAGCCTGACATAGTCAAAGTGTCAGCTGTAAGAGTTGGCCAGCTGAGCGATAAATATTACATATTGAATTGCGGAGGAGCTTTGGGAGAAGATTGCGGACCAATTCTGGTATCTGCCCACGAGCAGAAACCCCAAGATTTCAGCTTGATGAAAGTAGTCTTGCCTGGAAAAAAGACAACCGCCCATATTCTATTTCAAGATGCTTACCCTGCTGTCCATCGACTTACATATGCACTATTTTCAGAGATCGACAGCCTTGTAGCAGCCAAGAAGTTTGATGCTGGGGTACTTATCCATGAGGGACGCTTTACATACCGCAAGAAAAAGCTTCATCTGTGGTCTGATCTTGGAGAATTATGGGTAAAAAAATATGAACTTCCCATTCCATTGGGGCTCATCTTAGTGAAAAAAGAGTTAGGTGTGGAATTCGCCAGACGAGTGTCTGATCAGATCAAACAGAGCATAGAGGTCGCCAGAACTCATCCAGTTTTATTGAAGGAATATATCGCATTGCATGCCCAAGAGATGGACCAAGAAGTAATTCAAAATCACATTGATTTATATGTAAACGAAATGAGCTGGGATATGGGTCCAAGGGGTAGAGCAGCAGTCGAAGAGTTGTTGAGAATTGCGAATGAATTACCTGCTGGAGGGAATAGACTAGAATTCATTTAGGAGAGTTTGCATTCAAGATATTCTGAATCATAAACTTCTTGAAAGTTTACCTTTTCGAGTTTAAGACAACTATATTTCCAACCTTGCTCAGAATTTGTCAATTTTGGATTTGCATAAAGGAAACTGAACGCGAACCAAGTTGTGATACAATTTATCTCTTTTTAATGGTAAACTATAGAGTTTACAGAGTCAGTGAGTATTACCATTCGTCTACATTAATGTTGTACCCTGAATCATTTTGGACTGATACATGAAATTAAAAACGACTACAACCGCTAAGTTTATCAATGTAGTTTTCACCAGGCTAATTAAGTAGTATTAAGCCACATACTGACTTTGTAGGATTCATGCTTCCGAAGTCGAAAGGACGATATATACATGGTTCCTCCTTTTCTGGGATTAAACACATGACAAATTATTTATATATAAAATAAATTTAATCCTTATCAATTGGTAATTTAATAATTTATATATTTATCTTTGTATAATATATATGTCTTTCCTAAAGAGGAGATTACATCTTAAGAATATACACTTTTTGTTTGCATTGTATTCACATTTCGCTTATACGCTGATTATCAACCACATTAATATTAAAAAAAAATATATTTTTTGTGGGCGAAAGTGGGAAAAAGTGGAAATGGAAACATATCTTTGTGTCAACAACCAACGAAGAGATCTTTCTGATGTACGACCTGACTGGAGAGTTTGAAGTAAAGCTGGACGACAAAAGCCGCCTCAGACTTCCTGCGCAACTTATGAAGCAACTTGCGCCAAACGTATCAGGAAAATTGGTTCTCAATCGTGGTTTTGAAAAGTGTTTGCTCCTTTACCCGGCAGATGTCTGGGCAGAAAAGACGAAGGAAGTCAATCAACTGAATACATACAATGCAAAAAAACGTGCCTTCGTAAGGTACTTCTATCGCGGCGCGACAACGGTTTTGCCGGATGCAAATGATCGCATATTGCTTTCTAAGTCTTTGATGGAACATGCGGGAATTGATCAAGAAGTAATCTTGCTGGCGTATAATAACCAAGTAGAGGTATGGTCCAAAGGGACTTATCTGGCGATGGTGGCGCAAGAACCCGAAAATTTTTCGGATCTCGCAGAAGAGATATTTGGTGATGGGAATGGATGAGAGTAATTCATATCATGACCCCGTATTGTTGATAGAGTCGGTCAAGGCCCTGATTCGAAAAAAAGATGGGCTTTATATAGATGGGACTCTCGGGGGATCCGGTCACTCAAAGGCATTTCTGAGTGTGTTGGATGATGAAGGGAGGTTGATTGCTTTTGATCAGGATCGAGCTGTTGTCAGGAATTTGCCCCAAGACAATCGCTTTGTTTGGGTTCATTCCAACTTCAGGTATTTAAAGAAATACCTGCAATATTATAAGATTGAAAAGATAGATGGTGTGTTTGCAGACTTAGGAGTCTCATCGTATCATTTTGATCAGGAGGATAGGGGTTTTTCATTTCGATCCGGAAGTCCGTTGGACATGCGAATGAGTGAAGCAAATCCAATGACAGCTCATGATGTGTTGATGAGTTATTCGCAAGATCGTTTGCTCGCTGTTTTTCATGATTTTGGTGAGCTGACGAATGCCTCGCGAATAGCTGCAAAGTTGGTGAGTGATCGGAAGAATAGATCTTTTGGAAGTTGCATTGAGTTTGCAACTTGGCTTGAGCAGTTCTCTTACGGAAAGCCACATCAATTTTTGGCGAAGGCATTTCAAGCATTGCGAATGGAGGTGAATGAAGAGATTAAATGTCTTCAGGAATTTCTTGAGCAAGCTGGAGAAATGTTGGTTTCCGGTGGTGTGTTGGCTGTGATCAGTTATCATTCGCTGGAAGACCGCGTGGTAAAAAATTTTCTGCGCGGCACAGCAAATGATGAAGCTGAAAAATTTTATGGGAGAAGAAAAAAAATTTTTCTGGCTGAAAATAAAAAAGTTATACAGCCTTCTGAAAATGAACAATCGAAAAATCCCCGATCACGATCAGCGAAACTACGTATAGGTATCAAAATATAGAAAACATGGAATTTAACAAACCTCCAAAACTCGATCACAAAAAATACAGCACGGTAAGTTCGATGCTGTTGTTTAAAAATCTGCCTTTCTTGTTCGTGCTGTGTCTATTGGGATTATTTTATATCGCCAACGTGCATTATGCTGAAAAAAATATGAAAAAAAGTCAGGTTCTATTAGATGAGTTAAAAGAAATAAAGTGGGATTACTGGACATTGAAATCCGGAATTTTGTACAATAGTACAGAGTCGCAAATTTCAAAAAAAGTTTCCTCACAAGATATATTGATCAGAAAGGAAGCTCCACTTAAATTGGTTCAAGTGGAAAACTAGAAAATGAGTAGAAAAAAGGAATTCTTATTACGCGTTTATGTGGTGTTTGGACTTTTTAGTCTGGTTGCACTTGTGATGATAGGAAAGGCCTTCTATATCAGCCAGGTCGAAGGAGATTACTGGCGTGCAAAAGCCAAAGAACAACTTTTTGTGCTGATGCCTTTTGAAGCTGAGCGAGGAAAAATTCTCGCTGATGATGGAAGTCCAATGGCGATTTCACTACCGTTCTTTGAATTGCGATTTGATACTCAAGCTCCTGGAATGAAAGACAAAAACAGAGATCTGTTTAAAGAGAGTATAGACTCTTTGTCTTTGGTTTTGTCACAGAGCTTAATTCCTGATAGATCACCATCAGAAATTAAAACCTGGTTGGTAAGAGAGCGTAAGGCAAAAAATCAATATGTTTTAATCGCTCGAAATGTAGATTACAATACATTAGAACTCGTTAAAAAATTTCCATTATTCAGGTATGGTCAAAACAAAGGTGGTCTTAGGACAATAAGGCACAACCGTCGGGAGAAACCTTTTAAGATTTTGGCAAACCGGACTATAGGATTATTCAGAGACAGTCTGTCCATTGGATTAGAAAATTCATTTAACGAAATACTTAAAGGTGAAGAGGGAGAACGATTGATGAAAAAAATCGGAGATCATCAATATCTTCCGGTAGATGAAGTTTCAGAAATTGAAGCCAAGAAAGGCAAAGATATTGTCACGACACTTAATATTGGAATTCAGGAAGTGGCGCAGGAAGCTCTTGCAGAGGCGATGCTCACTCACAACGCAGATAAGGCATGCGCTGTAGTGATGGACGTGAAAACAGGAGCGATTTGTGCGATTGCGAATTTGGGTAGAAGCGAAAGTGGGGAATTGGTGGAGAATTATAATTACGCGGTAGGATATTCTTCAGAACCTGGATCTACTCTCAAAACTGCTTCGACACTTGCTATGTTGGAGGAAGGCGCTGTGAATCTAAAAACGCCTGTATCTCTTGGCAACGGAATTACTTATTTTTATAATAAGGAAATGAAAGATTCGCATACGCCAAATATTTCTGCTGCGGATTTATATTATGCATTTATTGAATCATCCAATGTAGGGATTTCAAAGTTAGCATGGAGTTCGTTTGGCAATAGCCCTTCAAAGTTTGCAGCTTATTACGAAAAGTTTGGATTAACACAAAAAACAGGAATTGAGATTGGTGGCGAACCATTTCCGGTAATTAAAAATCCAATAAAAAATAAAAATACTTGGTATGGTACTACCATACCTTGGATGTCGGTGGGATATGAATTACAGTTAACACCGTTGCAAATATTGACATTTTACAATGCCATTGCAAACAATGGACGTATGATGAAACCGTTTTTGGTGAAAACAATATTGGATAACGACGAAGAAGTGAAACGTTTTTCTCCGACGGTAATGAAAGATTCAATTTTTTCAGAGTCTGCACTTAATCAAATACATGAATTACTCAAAGGAGTCGTTCAGGAAGGTACTGCCACCTTATTGAAAAATGATTATTACAGCGTAGCTGGTAAAACAGGCACTGCAGTAACAAATTATTTTGTTAAAGATGATCTCCATAAAGATTATCAGGCTTCTTTCTGTGGATATTTTCCTGCAGAGAATCCAAAATACAGTTGCATTGTGGTAGTGTACAATCCCACACAAGGTGGATATTATGGTGGACAAGCAGCTGCACCGGTTTTTAAGAAAATTGCTGACCATTGTATGCGTACGCATATGGAGCCGGTTACAGCAATTAATCAACAGCCTCGGCCATTGCTTGCCTCTGAGTTGTTGCCGGTTGGAAATTATGGACATCGATCTGATTTTAAGGAAATTTTTCAACATATCGGCGTTCCTTTCAAACAGGAGACCAAAGGTGAATGGATTCGTACAATTGCAGATCACAGCGGCGTATTTATTGTGCCTGTACAAAATATTAAAAATTTAATTCCGGATGTGAGGGGAATGGGACTACGCGACGCAATGTTTTTGCTCGATGATTATGGAATAAAGGCAATTCCTGTAGGTCGTGGAAAAATTGTCAGGCAAAGTAAAGATCCGGGGAGTATCATAAGCAATGAAAATTTGATATTGTATTTAGAATAAATAAAATAAGTTCTTTGAAAAGTTTGTCAAATCTGATTTCTAACTGGAGTAATATCCGGATTGTAGGAGATACACAGAAAGAAGTCAGAGGAATTTGTCAGGATAGTAGAAAGATAAAATCCGGGGAAATTTTTGTGGCGAGAAAGGGTGATGTATTTGATGGACATCATTACATCAATGAAGTAATTCATCGCGGTGTAGAAGTGATATTGTGTGAATATCTTCCACATGATTTGCATCCGAGTGTTTGCTACTTGATTTCAGATAAGATGGATAGCGATATTCTTCATTTATTAAAAGAATATTACAATAATCCATCAGAACATCTGATTCTCACAGGAGTCACCGGCACAAATGGAAAGACCACAACGGCCACGCTACTGTTTCACAATTTTAGGGCTCTGGGTTTTAAGTGCGGTTTAATTTCGACGATAAGAATCATTATACATGATCATGAATTGGAATCAACTCATACTACTCCTGATTTAATTAGTTTATATGCTTTGCTCAATGATATGGTTGAGGCAGGATGTAGCCATGTATTCATGGAAGTGAGTTCACATGCTCTTGTACAAAATCGCATTGCAGGTTTAAAATTTGCATTGGCAATTTTTACAAATATTACTCAGGATCATCTGGACTTCCATGGGACGATGACTGAGTATATTAAGGGGAAGAAAAAGTTCTTTGACCAATTAGAGAAATCTTCATTTGCATTGATCAATTCAGATGATAGGAATTCATCTGTCATGGTACAGAACACAGTTGCAAAAGTGTATACATATGCAATCCATTCACCTGCAGATTTTCAATGCAAGATTTTGGAAAGCGATCTGAATGGCATGGAGTTGAGGTATAAAAATATTTCTTTATACACCTCACTCATTGGCGAATTCAATGCATACAATTTATTGGCTGTTTTGGGTTCGAGTATATTGTTGGGTGTAGAAGAGCAAGAAGCGATGCAGGCTATTTCTTCTCTCAAACCTGTGGAGGGTAGATTTGAATGGATAAAAGGTCATTCGAAAAAACTAACTGCTGTAATAGATTATGCACATACCGATGATGCTGTTGAAAAAATACTGCAATCGATCAGATCTATTTGCATGCCACAACAAAGGATCATAACTGTGCTTGGTTGTGGTGGGAATCGGGATAAGGATAAAAGACCAAAAATGGCTCAAGCTGCAGTGTTGAACAGTGACCAAGTCATTCTTACTTCCGATAATCCTCGAAACGAGGAGCCGGGAGATATTATAGAAGAAATGGAAAATGGCCTAACTGCAGATCAAAAGAAAAAAACATTGTCAATTGTAGATAGACATCAAGCAATTAAAACTGCTTGTATCATTGCAAATACCAATGACATCATATTAATCGCCGGAAAGGGGCATGAAAAATATCAGGAAATTAAAGGAAAGAAAATTCCATTTGACGACAAAAAAGAGATAGAAGAATTGTTCATTCAAGATATATAAGATTATAGAGTAGGTTCTATTATCATTCTCAGGTTGGTTTTAACAGTTACAGCAGGTTTATTCAACCAAAGGGATTGAATCCCTGCTGTACTGTTAAATTTTTTCATTGACGTACTTCAAAAATGTTATATTATTTATTTCAATTTACCGAGAAAATATTTCACTTGCCAGGTGGTAGGCTATTTCAGTATATTACCTTCCGCGCTTTGCTGGCATTGATTATTTCATTGGTGATCTCCATGTTGTTTGGGGGTCGCGTGATTGGTCTATTGAAAAAACTTCAGATTGGTGAGACTGTACGTGATCTGGGTCTATCAGGTCAAAAAGAAAAAGAAGGCACCCCTACTATGGGTGGTGTCATTATCATTATGGCAATCGTGATACCAACCTTATTGTTGACGAGGTTGGATAATGTGTATATTTTATTGATGTTGTTTGCCACACTATGGATGGGCTTGATTGGATTCGCCGACGATTATATCAAAGTATTTTTAAAAGATAAAGCCGGATTAAAAGCCATTTTTAAAATTTCTGGGCAGTTTGTATTGGGATTGGTTATTGCTATAGTGATGTTGTATCATGATGATGTATTGGTACGCATGCCGAAATCAGAAGCATTGAGATATAATTATCCGATTGAACAAACCATTTCCATTGCGGACCCGGGTAAAGAAAAATTGACAGAGTTTGTCTATGTTAAAACAGCATTGACAAACGTCCCTTTTTTGAAAGGTAATCGATTCGATTACACTTGGGTCATTAATTTCATGGGTGATAATTCAGGGACTTTCATTTGGATGATTTATATTCCATTGATGATATTTATTGTTACTGCAGTAAGCAATGCGGCTAATCTTACTGATGGATTAGATGGATTGGCCACAGGCATCTCAGCAATTATTGCTGCGACGCTCGCTATTCTCGCATATGTTTCCGGTAATACGATAGTAGCTGATTATTTGAATATATTTTATCTACCTTTCTCAGGAGAACTTGTGATATTTTCTGCTGCATTTTTAGGAGCATGTATTGGATTCTTATGGTACAATTCTTATCCTGCGAAAGTATTTATGGGAGACACTGGAAGTTTGACACTTGGTGGGATAATTGCAACTCTTGCCATTTTGTTGCGGAAGGAATTATTGATCCCATTACTATGTGGTGCATTCTTTGTTGAGACATTGTCTGTGGTCATACAAGTGGCTTATTTTAAATATACAAAAAGACGTACAGGTGAAGGCAAAAGGATATTTTTAATGTCGCCTATACATCATCATTTTCAAAAAAAAGGTGTACATGAAGCCCATATCGCCGTAAGATTTTGGATCGTCACCATATTTCTGGCTGCACTCACAATCATCACCCTAAAAATCAGATAGATGATAGTGATACTCGGTGGCGGTGAAAGTGGAATCGGAGCAGCTCTTCTGGCTAAGAAGAGAGGACTTCCGGTTTTTGTATCGGATAACGGAAAGATTCAGGACCATTTTGTCAATGAGTTGGTAGAAGCAGAAATTGATTTTGAACAAGAGGGGCATGATTTTATTTTTGACCTTACTCCTGAATTGGTAGTCAAAAGCCCAGGAATCTTAGATCAGGCAGAAGCAGTTAAATATTTTAAGGATCAGAGTATTGAAATCATTTCTGAAATAGAGTTTGCTTTTCGTTACGTCAATGGAATATTAATTGGTATCACGGGGAGCAATGGTAAAACCACGACCACGAATTTAATGTATCATTTACTCCATTCGGCTGGTAAAGATGTGGCCAAATGCGGAAATGTGGGTTATTCTTTTGCTAGAGCAGTGGCTGAACGTGATCACAGTTTTTACGTGATTGAGTTAAGTAGTTTTCAGTTAGATGGGATTGTTCATTTTAGACCAAATATTGGAATATTACTGAATATTACCCCAGACCACTTAGATAGATACGACAATGATTTTGAAATATATATAAGGTCTAAATGGAGAATTTTTAGGAATCAGTTATCTGAAGATTATGCCATTGTAAATACAAAAGATAAAGTGCTTGCCGAAACCCTATCGTCACAGAATTTGGCAGCAAATGAAATTCAAATCGATGCTAGTCTGAATGCGTTGCAAATATTGAAGGATCATCAGGAGTATTTGGTCAATTTAAGTGATTCTTCTTTAAGAGGGCAACATAATGCAGTTAATGCCGCATGTGCCATCAGAGCTGCTCAAATATTGGGCCTGGAATCCTCATCCATTCAGGAAGCGATCACATCATTTGTAAACGATCCACATCGGATGGAGTTGGTATTCGAACATGATGGTGTTCGTTGGATAAATGACAGCAAGGCCACAAATGTAGATTCAGTTTACTGGGCTTTAGATTCTTTATCCGGTAATATAATTTGGATTGCAGGGGGACTGGACAAAGGAAATGATTATACCGCAATACAGGATCTGGTGAGAACTAAAGTGAAGGCGATGGTTGCGTTGGGCAAAAAGAACGAGACGATACTGACCGCTTTTCGTGATGTAGTAGCGAGAGTATATGATACACATGATATGGAGTCAGCTATAAAGATTGTAAAAGAAATAGCAGAATTTCAAGACACTGTTTTATTATCACCTGCTTGTGCCAGCTTTGATTTATTTCAAAATTATGAACACAGGGGAAATAGTTTTAAAGATCAAATTAAAAAACAAATTCAAAGTTCATGACCAGTTTACCCGGAATTCAACAGCTTAATGAGAGTTTTAAAGCAGATCGTGTTCTTTGGACGATTATATTATTATTGAGTGCTTTTTCATTATTAGCAGTATTTAGTGCGTCAAATAGCATTACTAGATTTAAGACTGACACAACTCTGTATTTTATGATGAAGCACGTACCTTTTATTGTATTGGGTATAACCACAACCTGGGCAACCAGTAAAATACATTATAATGAATTCAATCGCTTGGCTCCTTATTTATTAATACTAGCCATTGTTTTATTGGTCATCACTTTATTTTTTGGAGTGAATATCAACCAGGCGAAAAGATGGTTGTATGTTCCTTTTACTGATATAACATTTCAAGTTTCTGACTATGCAAAAATTGCATTAGTAGCATATTTAGCACGATCGATCTCTGTCAAACAAGATTATATTAAAGATTTTAAATCTGCTTTTGTCCCTTTGTTATTGCCTGTAATCATTGTATGCGGACTGATAGCGCCTTCCAACTTTAGTACAGCCGCATTACTTTTTGGTACCTGTTTTCTCATGTTGTATGTCGGAAGAGTTTCTATAACTTCTTTAGTTGGATTGGTCGGCCTTGGAATCGCATTATTTGGGGTCTTATATCTTGTGGATACATTAATTCCAGGAGCAGTGCGAATGGGAATCTGGATCAATCGTGTCGAGGAATATCTAAGCGCAGACGGAGGCGGATATCAAGTGCAACAAGCTAAAATAGCTATCGCTCAGGGTGGATTATTTGGTGTAGGACCTGGATTAAGTATGCTACGCAATTTTATACCTTACTCTTATGCTGATTTTATTTATGCGATTATATGTGAGGAAGGTGGTTTAATATTAGGTGGTATTGTAATTATTTTATTATACGTTGCTCTACTTTTTCAATGTACAAGGATTGTAACCATGATGCCAAAAACATTCGGAGCAATGTTGGCAATAGGAATTGGTCTGAATATAGTTGTCCAGGCATTTGCAAATATTGCTGTATCCCTCGAATTGGTGCCTGTGACAGGTCAGACTCTTCCAATGGTGAGTATGGGTGGGTCATCGCTATTGTTTACATGCATTTCATTTGGTATGATACTCAGCGTGAGTAAGCATATTAACGAATTGAAACTCGAACCGGATTCAGAAGAAAGCATGGATGAATCGAACGAGCAATGATGAAATTCATAATTAGTGGTGGCGGAACGGGAGGACATGTTTTTCCTGCAATAGCGATAGCTGATGCAATTAAGGAGAAACTACCGAACGCTGAAATCAGGTTTGTTGGCGCCATCGGAAAATTGGAAATGCAAAAAGTTCCGGAAGCGGGTTACCGGATAATTGGTTTAGATATTACTGGATTTCAAAGGAAGTTCAGTTTGCAAAATATAAAATTGCTTGGGAAGCTGATCAAAAGTTTGTGGGTGGCTTCTGGTATCTTAAGTGAAGTGAAACCAGATGCAGTGATTGGAGTAGGAGGATATGCCAGTGGAGCGGTGCTTCAGGTGGCAGGTTGGAAGGGGATTCCAATTTTTATTCAGGAACAAAATTCCTATCCTGGATGGACAAATAAATTTGTGGCTCGATATGCAAAGAAAATATTTGTTGCATCAGAGGGAATGGAGAAATTTTTCTCGCCTGATAAAATCGTGATGACAGGAAATCCGGTTAGGTCCACACTTTGTGAGAGACAGCGTATTGAGGATGATTATAAAAAGTTTGGATTGGATCCACTCAAGAAAACTATTTGTGTTTTCGGTGGAAGTCTTGGGGCAAGAACGTTAAATCGATGGATGGAGCATCAAGAGCCAAATTTGCGAATGATGTCTGAAATACAAATATTATGGCAGGTAGGTAAAATATATGAGGAAGAGTATAATTGTAAAAGTATAAGCAAATTAGCCAATGTAAAAATGCTTGCTTTTATTCAAGATATGGAGTCTGCTTATACAATCGCTGACTTAGTAATATGCCGGGCAGGAGCATTGACATTAGCTGAATTATTTGTTATGGCAAAGCCTTCCATACTCGTACCTTCTCCTAATGTGGCAGAAGATCATCAAAGAAAAAATGCAGAATATGTAGTCAGCAAAAAGGCAGCATGGATGGTTTTGGATCAAAATGTTGATACTGAACTGTTCCCATTGATGGAAAGCCTGCTCGGTCAAACTGCGCAACTCAACTTGGTAAAGCAAGCTTGCAGGAATTTGGCTAAACCTGACGCTTCGAAAAATATTGTAAGTGAAATATTAAAAGTATTGAATAAAGCTCAATAATTTATAAAACTGAAATTAAAAATGGTCAATAATAAACATATCTTTTTCCTTGGCATCGGTGGGATAGGTATGAGTGCATTGGCCAGATATTTCAAAAGCTGTGGTGAGGAGATTTCAGGATATGATAAAACAGAAACTGAATTGACGCGTAATTTGGTGAACGAGGGAATTCATATAATTTACCGAGATGACGTGAGTGCATTGACTGATGGGATAGACATGGTGATTTATACTCCTGCTATTCCGCAATCACTGTCGCTATATTTAGATTTGAAGTCCAGACCAATTCCATTTTTGAAAAGATCGGAAGTGCTAGGGTCCTTGTCTCGTAACCAAAAAAATATAGCCATTGCAGGAACACATGGAAAAACAACAACGAGTCTGTTAGTGGCGCACATTTTATATGATACGGGAGTACCGTTGACTGCTTTGTTGGGAGGCATTGCTTCCAACTACAATAACAATTTTCTGCAGACAGGAGAAGATTGGTTTGTTTTAGAAGCTGATGAATACGATCGTTCTTTTTTGCATTTAACTCCTGATATTGCAGCAATAGGTTCGCTTGATGCAGATCATCTCGATATATATGGTGATCGCACCAGTATGGTACGGTCTTATTTACAGTTCGCAAGCCAAGTAAAAGAGGAAGGCGTACTTCTATTATCTGATACCATTGCTGTTGAAGATATAATTAGCGCGAAGCAATCCGTTTCATCAAATGTAAGGGTCGAAATATTTGGCTTGAATAATTTTGAAAATTCATGCGTTGTTGTGGAACACTCTGAGGGAAAAGTGCGTTTCCATTATACCGAAAACAGTCAGGTCGTCATTCCCAACTTACAGATGCGACTACCTGGAGAACACAATATCAGGAATGCGATCGCAGCTATTCGTATTTCAAGAATATTGAAGATTGCACCTGAAAAAATCTCAAAAGCTTTAGCAAATTTTAGTGGAATTTATAGGAGATTCGAGATTTTGCTCAGAAGTTCAAATGCAGTTTTAATCGATGATTATGCTCACCATCCCGAGGAACTGAAGTCAGCAATACATACCTGCAAGTTGGCTTATAAAGGCAGAAAAGTGACAGGTATATTTCAGCCTCATCTGTATAGCAGAACAAAGGATTTTTTGAACGAGTTTGCAGAAGTTTTGGATGGATTGGATCAGATAATATTGGTAGAATTATATCCGGCCAGAGAATTGCCGATTGAAGGAATCAGTTCTCAAAGCATTTACGATAAATTGAAAAACAAGAAAAAGTATTTGACTACAAAAAAAGAATTATTGGAATTACTGAAGACATTGGAAACTGATGTAGTATTGATGATGGGTGCAGGTGATCTTGATGTGATGCGTGAACAGATTAAAAAAACAATAGAAGAAAAGCAATGAAGAAAGAACTCAAAGGTTTGATTTGGATCAGTATGCATATTCTGATATTGCTTGCTATAGGTTTGGTATGGATCTGGAGTATTCGCACTCAAAGAAATGAGTATTCTAATCAATTGGAAATCGCCATTATTAAGCCAAATCCGGAGAATACTTTGATTACGAAAGAGGCAGTATTAGCCCATACTAAGAAATTTTTTAAGAAAGATTATCGAAAAATTCGACAGTATGCTATCAAAGCCAAAGAACTTGAAGACTATTTTGAAAAACTGCAAGTCGTACACCATGCAGATATTTATACTGATTCTAAAAATAATATACATATCGATATTTATCAACGCGATCCTTTGATGCGCATTGTAGATAACAATGGTAATCAGTATTATGTGGACAAGGACGGATACAGAATTTCGACAAATAATTATTTCTCTGCGAGAGTCCCGGTAGTGACTGGACTTCCTGTGACCATGCAAGGGAATTATATCTGGGACAAAAAGAATCTTTTATATCAATCGGTATACAAGGTGGCCTTGGAAATTTCGCAGAATAGTTTTGTATCAGCTCTCATTGAGCAAATCGATCTTGATCCCAGCGGTGAATTTTATCTGATTCCAAAAGTTGGTATGGAAAAAATTAATCTGGGCGGTATGGATAAAGTGAAGGAGAAACTTGAGAAACTGAGTTTTTTTTATTCACAAGGATTACCGTACCAGGGATGGAATGTTTATGAAACTATTGACTTAAAAAACGACAATCAAGTTGTTTGTAAAAAATATAATCACGAAACCTGAAAATCTTTGCAATATGAATCAAAATTCACAAACTCACCAATCAGAAAACATGCAATCACCGGCAATACAACAAGCTGACATTGTGGTAGCTTTAGACATAGGTACTACAAAAGTTTCTGCTGTGGTTGGAAGGAAGAATATTCTTGGTAATATTGAAGTCATCGGTTATGGCAAAGTTATTTCAGACGGGGTCATACGTGGCGTTGTCTCCAATATCGATAAGACGGCAAAAGCGGTGGCAGACGCAATTGATCAGGCAGAAAAAACGAGTCGTCAGGAAATTCAAACTGTTTATGTCGGAATCGCCGGGCAGCATATCCGCAGTATCATGCACCAGGGTGTTTTATATCGAAGCGAGCCCCAGAAGGAAATTACAAGGGAAGATGTCGATAAGTTGATTCAGGATATGTACAAAATAGCATTACCACCTGGAGATCAGATACTACACGTCATTCCTCAGGAATTCATGGTGGATGAAGAAGAAGGTGTGACAGATCCTATAGGCATGACAGGGTCCAGATTGCAATCCAATTTTCATATTATCACAGGAAATATTTCAGCAGCATCCAATATCACAAAATGTCTGGAGAAAGCCGGAGTAACCGTTTCGGGAATGATGTTAGAGCCTCTGGCATCTGCACAATCCGTTTTGTCAAGTGATGAAAAAGAAGCAGGAGTGGTATTGGTTGATATAGGTGGAGGTACTACAGATGTGACTATTTATCATGAAGGTATTATCAGGTACACATCTGTGATTCCTTTAGGAGGTAATATTATCACTAAGGATATTAAGTCGGGATGTTCTGTCACACTGGATCAAGCAGAAAAACTTAAAGTGAGATTTGGCTCAGCACTGAGCGAAGAAATCATTGACAATCGAATCATCACCATTCCGGGCTTGATGGGGAGAGAGCCTAAAGAAATTTCAGAAAAAAATCTTGCCAGGATCATTCAGGCACGAGTACAAGAGATATTTGACTATGTGATGTGGGATATTCACAGATCAGGTTTTGAAAATAAGTTGGTAGGAGGTATAGTGTTGACAGGAGGAGGTTCATTATTGAAGAATATTGATCTGTTGGCAGAATACCAGACGGGTCTAGCTGCTCGTATTGGCAACCCAGCCGAATATTTGAGCTCCTATTATTCAGATGAACTTTCATCTCCAATTTATGCTACGAGTCTTGGTTTACTTATGGAAGGGATGAAAAGTGTAGAGTTGCCTGCACCAGACAAGAGGAATGCGGCAAATAAAGTGTTTGACCTTGAAGATCGGGATATTCCGGTGATGGAAGAAGTAAAGGAGTTGGTCTATGCTGATGAAAAAAATGAAGAAGGTTGGTTCAATCGAATGGTTAACAACGGATACAAATCCGTGAGGAAGTTCTTTGAGGCAAATCCGGATTCAGAGTTCTAAAAACATATTTTATTATTATATATAAAAAAAAATTATAATTTATTTTTTTTTGTAATATATAATACTTACCTTTACACCGTAAAACAGATACGAAAAATTTTACATGAGTCAATCCTCCATAATAAAAGTGATAGGGGTCGGTGGTGGCGGGACCAACGCTGTTACCCACATGTTTAGCATGGGAATTCGTGGAGTGGATTTTGCTGTCTGTAATACAGATCATCAAAGTCTCGACATTAGTTCAGTGCCCAATAAAATTCAACTGGGACCACTTCTAACAGTTGGACGTGGAGCAGGGAATAACCCTGAAGTAGGAAAGCAATCCTGCATAGAATCCATAGAAGATTTGAGAAGATTTTTGGAACCTGATACAAAGATGCTTTTTGTGACAGCAGGTATGGGTGGCGGTACAGGAACAGGTGCAGCTCCAATAATTGCAAAGTTGGCACAAGAGCTGGAAATTTTGACGGTTGGCATTGTCACGCTTCCATTTCAGTTTGAAGGTCCAAGGCGCGCACGCCTGGCATCTGAAGGGATAGAGGCTTTAAAAGAAAATGTCGATGCATTGATTGTGATTTCCAACAATAAGTTGAGGGAAATGTATGGCAATCTTGCCATGTCAAGTGCATTTAATTATGCGGACAATATATTAACTACCGCAGCAAAAGGTATAGCGGAAATCATAACAGTACCTGGGTATATCAATGTTGATTTCGAAGACGTGAATTTCGTGATGAAGAACAGCGGAGTAGCTATCATGGGCTCAGCTCAGGCTGCGGGGGAAGGAAGAGCTCGTCAAGTCATAGAACTGGCTTTAAATTCACCATTGCTCGAAGACAATGATATTCGGGGTGCTAAACACATTTTACTAAACATAACCACAGGACGAAATCCAGAAATCACAATGGATGAAGTCGGTGAAATAACAGAATATATACAGCAAGAGGCCGGATCCAATACCGATATTATCTGGGGAAGTTGCGTCGATGATGACCTTGGCGATGCGATTAGTGTTACACTGATTGCAACTGGTTTTGGCCAGGGTTATAAAAGCAGAAATGACCAGAAGGAAAGCAGAGTAGTGATTGATCTCGACGATGATGATCTTCAATCCTCTGAACCCATTAACTCTCCTTCGTCATCTGTAGTTGAATTGGATTCTGAATTTATTTCAAAATCCACTCGGCAAACAGAAGTTAACGGTCAAGCTGTAACTGCTAGGGAAGAAAGAAAACCCATCGACGCAAGCCTGTTTGAAACTAGAAATTTTCAAACAAGACGACCTTTATCAGATGGAAAAAATTTAATCGAATCCGAAAATACTCCTGCGTTTGAACGAAAGAATATCAGGTTGGATCAGATAAATCCTTCGTCAGAAAACGCAATGTCTAGGATGAGAATTTACATGGATGAGGACAACAAGCCTGAATTGAAGGAAGGAAATTCCTTTCTTCACGACAATGTTGACTAAAGATGCTTCGTCTTTTCATACCTTTTCATGAGATTGGTTTATTCAGTCCCGATTGCTAGATCGGGACTATTTTTTTTATTGCAATTCTGCTCCTATTGCAGGCTGATGCAATCACAGTTAGTTTTTTAACTTCCCTCAAGCATTTTTTCAAGTGACTTTATGCGAGGCTTATTCTCGTACAGTGGAAGGTGTTATTTTTCCAAGGGGTAGAGCATCGTATTCTAACTTAATTTTTAATCATTGAATTAGCCTTTCTTTAATAATATCTTATATTTGTTATTTGGCATTTTAAATATGACAAATCAAACAAATAATCCGGTAGTTTTAATATATATCCTTTGGATTTTGTGTGTAAACTATGCTTGTATTACAGATCGTGATGTTTCTGAAGTACCACATATCAGTTTAACGGGACTTAGCAAAAACGCCATGAAACAAAGTGCCCTCAACGAAGATTCTTTGTGGTTATTTTTGAAATTTGAAGATGGCGATGGAGATATCAGCTACCCGGCGACTGACACCACCAGAGATGTCACTATCATTGATCGCCGGACGGGCTTTTTACATGACAGATATAAATTGCCCGATTTTCAAATTTCAGGTGAAAAGCAAATTGATGGTGAACTCAAGATTCTGATTTTTACCACATGTTGTTTGATTGAAGGTATTCCTCCATGTTTTTCGGATACGCGTTTTCCGACGGATACTGTAGATTTTGACGTTTTCATCCGGGATAGGGCAGGACATGTCAGCAATACAGTAACCATCCCTGATATTATCATCAAGTGTGATTAATTAAAAACAGGGAAAATATTTGATCATTTTATTTTGTAGTCTAAAAATTCATGAAAAATGTGATTTGATTGCCTTATAAACAATTTCTGTAGCCCCTGAATACCGAAGTAAATCGCCTTCAATAATTCTTCTTGTTTCTTCTTGGTTCGAATTTTCAATAACCTTTTGTTCTTCCATGAAAGCTAACATATCTGCAGCGTTGTGTATCACTTTTGCATATTTTTTATTCACTGCTCTGACTGCTTCAGAAAAATTTTCGTATTTAGGGCCAAATGCAAGTGGTTTAAGGAAGCTCAGAGGTTCCAATGTGTTATGGATACCTTTACCAAATCCTCCTCCGATATATACGGCATCAGCATAATAGTACAAAGTATTCAGCATTCCTATTCTATCAACCAAAAGCACTTTGACCTGTGGCGAAACATGAGATTGCTTTTCCAAAGCAGAATATCTGATGATATGGTTCTGAAATTTTTCTTCCAGGATCAAAAACTCTTTTTCTGACATTTGATGCGGTGCGATAATCCATTTCCATCCCTTACTGATAGACCAATCGATGCTCTGAAATATAATCCTATGGTCTTGTGGCCAGGTACTTCCACAAATTATAATATGATCGTCACCGCAGAATTTTTCAATTTCCGGTCTTTTGATGGGCTTTGAAGCTATCTCCAATACTCTGTCTATTCTTGTATCTCCGGCAAATTGTGCTCGGGTTAAACCAATTTTTTTCAGTCTTTCACAGGACTCTTTATCCTGAGTAAATATTGCAGTTACACCTTTTAAAATATTTCTAGCAAATCCTGAATACCATTTTGTAATCCAATGCTTGTCACGGATTATGCATGAAAAAAAATATGTTGGTATTTTTCGATTTTGTAACTCAGCTAATGTGTTCCACCAGAAATCATATTTTACAAATAGAGTAAGCTTCGGTTCAATTTTATTGAGGAAATAGTTAATTTCAGACGGTATATCTGAAGGAAAGTAAACTACGAAATCTGCCAATTCATAATTTCTTCTTATTTCATAGCCTGAAGGTGAAAAGAAGCTGAGACAAATTTTTTCATCAGGATGTTCAGATTTGATACGTTCAATGACCGGACGTCCTTGTTCGAATTCCCCTAGAGAGGAACAGTGTATCCATATTGTTTTGGATCCTTCACGTTTTGCTTCTACGCTGGCCAATTCATTGTCGAGATTCTTTCTGCCTTCGGTCCATTTTTTTGCAGCGGGTAATACAGGGGACAGGGCTTTGATCAAATGAAAATATGTCCAGATTCCCAACCGATACAAAACTAAGGACATCAATATTCTATTTCTTCGGAGTGTTTGATAAAGAAGGGAAAATACCAACAGAGTTTAAAGTTAAACATTACATCCCACCTTTTTTTTCCATAATCAGATTGATTTGTGTCATAATTCCAACTTCGCAAAGTCTCTGTGTAAGCGATGACAGGTTCAATACCCGCAGCAAATGCAATATGCCCTTGATGTTGAATAAATTGATAGCCAACGTAAGGACTGATGCTAAAGCCTGCTGTTTTTCTATCCAATCCTTTTCGAAGATCTGTAGTAAATTGTGTCAGTGCCCTAGCCTCGTCTTGAAATCGAATATGATGCTCCAATAAGCCTAAGCCGAGTTGCCATTTCAAACCATACCTTGACTTAGCGCTTGCCTTACCGATAATCCCTCCAAAAAATATTTGTGTATTAAATCCTCTTTCTCTAAGTTTCATTTCAGCAAGAAATTGGTCGCTCCCTATAAGTAATCCTTCATAGTTCGTTCTAAAAATACCCATTACATCTTCTTTAACCCTGGACCCAAAAAGGTAACTGTATTTAACTCCGATTTCGATTGATTTTCCTGCGCCTATGTACGAAACACCACCTCCCACACCAAGATGATTTCCAAACCTGTCTGCCAATATACCAACCGGCACACCCGCTAGATAATGTAGATCCACCAAAATACCTGCCGGAGCTTTGGGTATCTTAAGTTCTTGAGCTTGAATGTTGAGCTGGATGAAAAAGACAAAGCTCAGGAGTGTGTTTATTTTTTTTATCATCAAATTGTATTTCTTTATGCAAGTAATTGAAAAGCAGTACGTTGTAAACTAGGTATAACTATTACAAGTCCCAAGTAAAGTTTTAGAATCGCTATTGAATGATTCCATTTTGAAACTCGGTGACAATATTATTAGACAACGAAAATAAACGGCTTTTCGTAATTGAAAGGATCATTTTTAATGTGTTTTTATCCTAAAATAAATTGCATATATAAAACATTGATTATGAATAAAATCAACAGATTAAAAATTTGCATAGAAAAAAAATCAATATATATTTGTGTTTGATTATCAACATTTATATATATCAATAAAATATTGTATTTTTGCACAATATGAAAAGCCAATCTGTACTGATTACCGGAGCTGCCGGCTTTATCGGCTCTCATCTCTGTGAGCGTTTTCTGTCTGAAGGCTTTAGTGTTCATGCGATGGACAATCTTCTGACAGGCAGCTTAGCTAATATCGAGCATCTTTTTCACGACAAACAGTTTACTTTTTATCACCACGATGTGAGTAAGTTCGTTCACGTTCCTGGAAAGCTGGATTATATTTTGCATTTTGCTTCTCCGGCGTCGCCGATTGACTATCTCAAAATGCCCATCCAAACGCTGAAGGTTGGGTCACTTGGCACCCACAATCTTCTTGGACTTGCTAAAGAGAAAAAAGCAAGGTTCATGATCGCATCCACTTCTGAAGTTTATGGTGACCCGTTGGAGCATCCGCAGTCAGAGTCTTACTGGGGAAATGTAAATCCCATAGGCCCAAGAGGCGTTTATGATGAAGCAAAAAGATTTCAGGAAGCCATTACCATGGCTTATCATCGCTATCATGGATTGGAAACTCGCATTGTGAGGATATTTAATACATATGGGCCAAGGATGAGACGAGAGGATGGACGGGTTTTGCCGGCATTTTTTTCCCAAGCTATCCGAGGTGAAGAATTGACAATTTTTGGGGACGGAAGTCAGACCCGGGCATTTTGTTATGTGGATGATCTGGTGGAAGGGATTTATAGATTGTTATTTTCTGATTACTCCTTACCGGTGAATCTGGGAAATCCTCAGGAAATTTCTGTTTATGAATTTGCTAAAGAAATTATAGAGTTGGTAGGAAATCCAAATGCCAGAATAGGATTCAGGCCCTTGCCGGTTGATGACCCCAAACAAAGAAAGCCTGATATTACCTTGGCTAAAAAAATGTTACACTGGGAGCCTAAGTTTGACAGATCAGAAGGATTGACATTGACATATGAATATTTTAAAAAAATAGTTCCAATAGATTGAAAACATACGATAAGCATATTCTCATCACAGGTGGTGCAGGTTTTATCGGGAGCCATGTAGTCAGGAAATTTGTAAAAAATTATCCCAATTATTTTATTGTTAATGGAGATGCACTGACATATGCAGGCAATCTTAAGAATTTGGAGGATATCGAGAATTTGGAGAATTATGCATTCGAAAAATTAGATATCACCTCTTTGGAAAATGTTCGAGAAATTATAGCAAAACATAAGATTTCCGACATCGTTCATTTGGCTGCAGAATCACACGTTGACAGATCAATCTCAAATCCAACAGCTTTTGTTCAGACCAATGTATTGGGTACAACAAATCTCCTCGTTGCTGCAAAGGAAAATTGGAATAGCGATGATCATGTATTTTATCATGTTAGCACAGATGAAGTTTATGGCAGCTTGGGAGATGCAGGGTGGTTTACAGAAACTACTTCCTATGACCCTCGAAGTCCATATTCAGCTTCCAAAGCAGCCTCTGATCATATCGTCAGATCATTTTTTCATACTTATCATTTCCCGATAAAAATATCCAATTGCTCAAATAATTATGGTCCTTATCAATTTCCTGAGAAGCTGATACCATTGATGATTCATAACATACTGCACAATAAAAATCTTCCGGTTTATGGACTTGGATTGAATGTGAGAGATTGGTTATGGGTAGGAGATCATGTAACTGCAATAGATTTGATTTTTCATAAAGGAGTTTTAGGCCAAACTTACAATATAGGTGGAAATTCAGAATTGAAGAATATCGAAGTCGTGCATTTGCTTTGCGATATTATGGACAAAAAACTTGAACGAAAATCTGGTGAGAGTTCAAGTTTGATTACCTATGTCAGTGATAGGCCTGGACATGATCTCAGGTATGCTATTGATGCATCCAAAATAAAAAAAGATTTGAATTGGGCACCGAAAGTTAAATTCCCATCTGGACTTGAACAAACTGTAGATTGGTATTTGTCACATGAATCTTGGTTGAAAGAGGTGACTTCCGGTCAATATAAATCGTATTATGAACAACATTATTTGAAAAGGAATGATTCGTTACTTCAATCTTAGGATCTTAAGTATATTTTTATTTTGTGCTTTTATACATGGATTTGTCTCTCAGGTTAATGCGCAGCAAACTCAGAATTTTGAAAAAAAAGCGAAGGATGAGCTGGAAGCCAGGGGCGTAACAGAGGATGAACTGAGGACAAAATTATTGGAAAAGGGAATAGATGTAGATAATTTAAAAAACATGGATCCAAATCAGGTGATCCAGATGCAAGCTGAAATCGAAACAGCTATTCAAGAAATACAAGCTGAGAAATCCCATACTGACAGTTCTTCATCCAAAGTTAAAGAGACTACTACAAATAAAGAAAAGAAATCTCAAACAAACAATAACACAAGTAAGAAAAATAATTCTAATCTTGATCCACGCTCGAGGTATTTGGAATCAACTAAAAGAATGTCAGTAAATGACACGATGCCTGACAAAAATATATTGTTAGATTCAATGCCACCTGCTGCGATTTGGGGACAAGAAATATTTCGGAACCAAAGCTTGGATGTATATAAAGATGCCGACAACATTAAGCCTCCGGATTCCTATGTACTCGGAGTGGGAGATCAGATCACTGTAACGATTTGGGGCCAGAGTCAGCTCAACGAAATATATGAAATAAATACAGATGGATACATAACTCCGACAAGGATGCCGAGAATCTTTCTCAAAGGCGCAACGATGAACAGAGCTCGGGAAATACTTAAAAATTATTTTAGAAAATTTTATAGATTTAATCCTAACGAATTTCAAGTTTCTGTTAATTATTCAAGGACAATTAATATTAATATTTTTGGGGAAGTATTCCAAGCCGGTGGTTATACTTTGCCGGCAATCAACACTGCTTTCAATGCATTAATTGCAACAGGTGGACCGACCAATTTGGGTTCCGTGAGAAAAATCAAACTCATCCGCAACGGAAAAGAAAGTAATATTGATATTTACAAGTTCATGGCAGACCCTTCTATCCAGAAGGACTATTATCTTGAAAATAATGATATCATTCAGGTACCGGTTGCTGAACGTGTGGTCGCCATTGAGGGATATATCAATAGACCAATGAGGTATGAACTCATTGATGGGGAAAATTTGAATAAATTAATTCATTTTGCAGGAGGCTTAAAACCAGATGCGATCAAAAGTACCATCCAGGTGACACGTATTCAAAAAGATAAAAAAATTGTACTCACAGTGCGATATTCTGACCTTCTTGAAAAGAAAACTGATTTTGAATTAATAAAAGGAGATGAAATTTTTATTTCCGGTATCAAGACTAAATCTGAAGACTATGTCTTTGTAAAAGGAGAAGTAAGGGCAGAGGTAAAGTCCCAGTATAAGGAAGGGCTAAAAGTGTCGGAATTGATTAAAAACGTCCAATTTACTCCTCAGTCCAACCTGGACAATGCATTTATCAAAAGAACAAATCCTGATCAGACGATTAGTTTGCTGCGAATCAATTTGAAAGATTTACTTGCGGGAAAGATAAATGGGGATAAGGAACTGCAACCAATGGATGAGTTGACCATTTTTAAGTTATCTGATTACACCGAAAAAGGATACGTTAGTGTAAGTGGTACCACAAGAAAGACAGGTAAATATTTTATTGACCCAAACAAAGATCTAAGGGTCAAAGACGTTGTGTTACTTGCAGGAGGATTGAAACCAGATGCTTGGCCAAATGCATATATTTTTCGATCAAAACAGGGAAATCAAAAGGATGTGCAGGTTATCAGAGTAGCCATCACAAAAGCTATGGCTGATGACGCCTCAGATCAAAATATTTTACTGGAACCATTTGATAGTTTGGTGTTTTTATCAGAGAAGGATTTTTCTGAAAATTTATTTATTGATGTGAGAGGTTCTGTAAAATCTCCGGGAATGTACAAATTTGGTGATGGTATGCAAATTATGGATGCCATCTCAATGGCTGGAGGTTTTCAATATGAAGCTGCTACAAATCGAGTAGAGATTTTTAGAATTATCATTAAGGAAAATGAACCTACTCAAACTGTAGTCAAGAGATTTGAAGTGAAGCGTGATTTGAGATACGAAAACGAAGGATCAATTGTAGAGTTAGAACCATTTGATATCATTGTAATTAGAAGTCAACCAGAGTTTGAGTTTCAACAAATCGTAACATTAGGAGGTGAAGTGAAATATCCAGGTCCATATGCGTTGATCAAAGCAAACGAAAGGTTATCCGAAATCATTGAACGAGCTGGTGGACTTACGCCAGAAGCTTTTGAAGGCGGAGCGAGTTTGTATAGAACAGAAGAAAATACAGGCTATGTTGTAATGGAATTGGATCAAGCATTGCGAAAACCAAATTCGAGATACGATTATATACTAAAAGATGGAGATCGCATTGAAATTCCAAAGCAAAAAGATCTCGTAAAGATCAAAGGAGCCACAAATGCGCGCGAATTATATCCAGATAAATTTTTGGATAGTGAAAACGCGATAACTGTGGCTTATTATGAAGGAAAAAACGCTAAGTTTTATGTGAATCATTTTGCTGCAGGCGTTTCTAAATTTGGTGATCCCAAAAAGATAACCGTCCAACATGCGAATGGTAGAATCGAACGTCCAAGGAGCATTTTGTTTGCTACAATTTATCCCACAGTTTCCAAAGGGTCCATCATCAACGTAGGAGCTAAAGAACAAAAGAAAATAGAACAGCTGAATAAAGAGAAAAAAGATATAGATTGGGCAAAAGTGACAGCAGACGTTTTGGCTCAAGCAACTACGATCATTTCTCTGATTTTGTTGTTGGATAGATTATAAAAAAAATTAGTTTCCGGAGAGGCGAGGTTCTCAACTCATAATAGCTTCAACTCCAGGTAAAATTTTACCTTCCAGCAATTCCAACATAGCGCCACCGCCCGTGGATACAAAACTGAATTGATCAGCTAATCCAAATTTGTTGGCTGCAGCTGCAGAATCACCGCCTCCAATCAATGAAAATGCTCCATTCCTTGTTGCTTCCAGAGTCGCTTGAGCAACAGCTTTGGTTCCTTCTGCAAATCGATCGAATTCAAAGACACCCATCGGACCATTCCAAATAATTGTTTTTGAATTTTTGATTTTTTCAGCAAAAAGCTGCCTGGATTTGGGGCCGATGTCCAGACCCAAATAATTATTCGGGATATTCTGATCATCAGTAATTATGGTATTTGCTTCAGCATTAAATGCATCAGCAGCGACAGAATCAACGGGCAGCACAATGTCTACTGAACGTGACTGTGCCCTAACTAAAAGCTCAAGGGCCAAATCTAATTTTTCAGTTTCACATAGTGAATTTCCAATTTTAAAACCTTGAGCAGCAAGAAATGTATAAGCCATACCTCCACCAATAATGATTTGATTTGCGGTACTCATCAAATTTTCGATGAGGAGAATCTTGTCACTGACTTTAGCCCCTCCTAATATTGCAATAAAAGGTTTTTCTGCTCCGCGCAATACCCTGAGTCCATTTTCTACTTCAGCTTCCATTAAAAAACCAAAAGACCTGTGATCCTTGTCAAAAAAACGAGCAATTGTTGCTGTCGTTGCATGTTCCCTATGCGCAGCACCAAAAGCATCATTAACAAAATAATCTCCCAAACCAGAAAGCAGTTCTGCCCAATTGGCATCACCTTTTTCTTCTTCAGTTTGAAATCTTGTGTTTTCGCAAAGGACAGCTTCGCCGTCCTTCAACTCTGAAATGATTTTTAAGGTATCTGAGCCGCCACAGTCTGGGGCAAAATATATTTTAGATCCAAGCAATTCTGACAATTTTTCAGCCACCGGTTTCAAGGAAAATTTGCCAAAATCTATCGAGCCATCAGGCAGTCTTTCCTTTAAGGGTCTGCCAAGATGCGACATGATGATACATCTTGCACCTTTGTCCAATAAAAATTTTAGTGTCTCTAATGACTTAATGATTCTAGTGGAATCTGTAATAATTCCATTTTTGATAGGCACATTGAAGTCCACTCTTACGATGACTTTTCGCCCTTTTACATTCCAGTTTTTCATTGAATTTGGCTTACAGTTTAGATCCAAGAAGTTCACAAATGTCTGTCAGTCGGGCTGCATATCCTGCTTCGTTGTCATACCAGGCTACGATCTTCATTTGGTTGCCAGAAGCCTCTGTGAGGCTGGAATCAAAGACTGAACTGTGGGTATTATCTATAATATCTGTTGATACAAGCGGATCTATGGAATATTCAAGTATACCTTTTAAATCTACTTGAGAAGCATTGTGAAAACACTGATTCACTTTGTCTACATTGACCTCTTGTGAAACCGTACAATATAATTCTATAAGGGAACCTGTGATAACCGGCACTCTATAAGATGAAGCCATGAGTTTGCCCTTAATTTGAGGATAAACTCGTTCTACTGCTTTTGCGGCCCCAGTGGTAGTTGGTATGATGTTCATACCTGCTGCTCTTGCACGACGTAGATCTTTGTGTGGTGCATCTTGCAATCTTTGGTCTTGGGTGTAAGCATGGATAGTATTCATATTAGCATTTATAATCCCAAAGTTAGTATGGATCAGTTTTAAAATGGGAGCCAAACAATTTGTTGTGCATGAAGCATTGCTAATAATTTCAATATCAGATGATAATTCCATTTCATTGACACCTAGGACATAGGTAGGAATGTCTTCTTCCTTTGCAGGTGCGGAAATGATAACTCGTTTCGCTCCTGCATCCAGATGTAATTTGCATTTATCGCGAGTAAGGAAAACACCGGTACATTCTAAGATAATATCAATATCTAACTCTTTCCAAGGTAGGATCTGAGTTTCAGCATTTGCAAAAGCCTTGATTTGCTTTCCATTTACCAAAATGTTATCTCCTTCAATATGAACAGACCCTTGATATTTCCTATGTGCTGTATCATATTGAAAAAGATGTGCAAGTGTTTGGATGTCCGTCAGATCATTGACTGCTACCAACTCTAGTTTCGAGTGATGAATTAAATTTCTGGCTGCCAACCTTCCGATCCTGCCAAACCCATTTATAGCTACTCTTTTTTTCATATCGTGCAAGTAAAACAATGAGGATATAAAAAGTGAAATCGTTCAAAAGTTTATTTGGAGATATAAAAAATGAATTATATTTGCCTCTCTTTTCAAAGAGGCCTCGTTCGTCTAGGGGTTAGGACATCAGATTTTCATTCTGGTAACAGGGGTTCGATTCCCCTACGAGGTACCAAAAAAGCTATATCCACGATATGGCTTTTTTTGTTTTTGAAGCAAAAGACTTGGTGTTTTAGGGTGGTTTTGGATAATTATTAGCAGCGGTGACTTCGTTGTCAATAATCGAAAAATAATTATTAAAATATTATATTTCAATCCTATATAAATATGATAAAATATAATATATTTAATTCAATGTGAATTTTAAGAATTTAAGAAAGCAATGTGTTTTGTTTTTATTAAATTTGCGGTCCCAAATTGGCTTTTGGTGCAGTTAGAATAATGAAAGTACTTGTCAGCCAATTTAAGGAAATAAACAAGTCTTAAGAACTATTGAAAAATTTGAATTCATGAAAAAAGATATTCATCCTGGCAATTATCGAATGGTTGTTTTCAAGGACTTTTCATGTAATGAGGCTTTCCTGACGCAGTCTTGTACGGCTTCTAAGGAAACGATTACATGGGAAGATGGAAAAGAGTATCCTTTGATCCGATTGGAGATTTCCAGTAAATCCCACCCGTTCTTTACAGGAAAAATGAAGTTTGTCGATACTGCAGGTAGAATCGATAAATTCAATAAGAAATTTGGCAAGTTTTCAAAAAACTAGGAAAAAGGCTCCTTTTCGGAGCCTTTTTTTTTACCTTTACTTAATAACTGGAAAACATTGTGATGGCTATTATAGTACATATTTCAAACTTTTTTAGTTTGGCTTAGAAAATATGCTAACATTCTGATAGCTCAAGACACTAATCAGTACAAAACCACAATTACGCCTAATTATGAAAATTTTTTTCTACTTCCTTCCATTTTCTGCATTAGTTGGGTGCTTAATGTTATTTAGCTCCTGTTCAAATAACCCAAATAAGTCTGTTCAACAAGGTGTAGCTCAAATGGCCATTAAAGCCGGATCCGCTCAAATCCTTATAGTGAATGCAGATTCCAATTTCGTATCGGTGCAGGATACCATGAGACGAATGTTTTTACTATCGGAAATGTTGCTGATGTCCTCCAATATGCAAAATGGTGATAGCACAGATTTTGTAAATACCAGAGATAGTAGTTATGGTTTATTGACAATTGTTTGCCCAGGACATCCATATTGCCCTCCTGCCTGTAATCCAAGCTCACAAACTTGCCCTCAAAGTACAACTTTTTATAATGATCTAAACCCGGCTAGTTTTCAGTTTCTTGGGGCTAGTTTGATCGATTCCGCCGGAAATCCGGTTGGGATATTCAATACCAGCTCAAATTTTCCTCCAGAAATCAAAAAGCTTACACTCGTGGCTGGTCAGTCAGAAGGGAACGGAAAAACTTACAAAGTCGAAATCAAGAGAAATAATTCTCAGAATAGTCAGATATTTATGATTCCGGTAAGGTAGTTATATAAAATTATGTGCGACTATCTAGAGTAATCATTGTAGCATATAGCTTGAGCGTTTGTACATGGCTTCATGCTCAGGATGATCGTACCAAAGACTCACTTTGGTTGAACAGTAAAGCAGTGGAGTTATTTTCCAATTTTTGCTATAAAGATTTCAACGAATTTAACAGACAACTGGATCTAGTATTCAAGCTTGCGGACAAGCATAAGTTCTATGAAGATAAATATACTGCCACACTATGGAGTATTTATTGTGCGAAGTTTTGGAGTGATTATGAGTCAATGAATGGCTCTTTGATCGCGGCTGAAAAACTTCTTGATATCATGAATTCATCATTTTTACCGGAGACCAGCTTGTTGAAAAAGGCGGATCTTTGGAATAGGAGAGGAGAGTATAACTTATTGCTTGGTAATTATAAGGAAGCTTACGCGATGTTTCGCAAGGCATTGGATTCAATTAGTGTATTTCCTTGCGAAACAGAGTGGTTGCTTTCTTATCAAGCAAAGGCATTGCTCAATCTAGCGACGATGAACTATGCATTGAAGAATCCGGAAGATGCTATTCAATATTTAAAACAGTCTATCAATGTTCAAAAAAAGAATCAGGCTTGTTTTGAATTTGACATGGACGTTTATACCTCATATCTGAAATTGTCCGACATTATGATTCACAATCATGATCTCGCCGGTGCAACACACCAGTTATGTCTCGCAGAAGAGGATTTGAATGCGAAAAAGAAAAATTTTCCTGAAAGGATAAAATTACTCAAACTCGCATATTTCGAACTCCATCTTAAGAGGGCAAATGTGGCTTATTTGTCTGGTGATTATAAGCAAGCTCATGATGAGGTGGAATGTGCAAAAAAGTTTTCAAGCAACACTCAGGTAGAACTTTATGATTATACTGAAATAAAGTCACTAATTTATCAGAAGGTAGGAGATAATGTAAAGGCAATACAATTATGGGACAACTTAAGAGCATCTCTCAATGTTCAAAAGAATCTTGATTTGGAAATTAAGTTGAATACTAAACTTGGTGAATTGTATTTGGAAATGAACCGTCTGCCCCAGGCTGCAAAACATTTTGATCTAGTACAAAATTTGTTGATATATCCATTTGATGATCTCGCTCAGTTTATCAATGAGGTGAACATGCTTAACCCAAAAATTCAGAGTTTGATGCAAAATTTTATTCAGTTGTCAAAATGCTCATTTGAACAAAAGAATTGGATAGAGGCACAAAGAAACCTTGCCAATGCTTTTCAATTGGCGAAAAAAGTGTTCCTAAATAAGTACTCAGAAAAAGACAAAGAATATTTGTTGGAAGCTTTGCTTCCATTAAAGGACTGGCTTGTTACATTAAATAAATCCACTGCACTTTACACAGATAAACAAATTTTTGATTTTGTCAATTTGGAAACGGTTAAAATGCAATCAATATTGGAACCAAAAATCAATTCCATGGATAGCATTAGTTTGAGTTTCCAGAGGCTGAAGAATCTTGAATTCTTTATTTCAGAGTTGGAGAAACAACTGTATTTTAATAAGAATAAGAAGGAAATTGATTTTTTCACCGATAAACTACTGCAACTTCGTCAACAAAAGAAAGAACTTTTACTCAAATATAGACTAGATATGGAATTTCATCGGGAACCAGATGTGCTTTTGTCCGATTTGATCCAGCAGAAACTAGCCATTGATGAGCAGTTTATCCAGATTATTATTTGTCAGGAAAGAATTTCTCTGTTGTGTCTTGGTAAAGTAAACATCAAAATTTATCAGGTTGATAAAATTAGAGGATTTGAAGATAGTATTCAATCCTTCTTAAAAAGTGTCCACATTCCTTCAGATCAGCATTGGAGAGAACTAGGTCACTTTTTGTACTATCAGTTATCTATGGATAAAATCATCCAGCCTGGAGTAAAAAAATTAGTTTTTTCTACACATGGAAACATGAGTCTTGTGCCATTTGAAGTAATGAATAAAAGTAATAACAAGCAAGAGTTTTTAATTAATGATTATGATATAAGCTATTTCAATCCTGAAGCGTTGACGCATTTTGGAAGGAGCGCTGTTCCCGTCAGTATCAGACAGGCATATTTTTTCGCACCCATTTTTGAAGGGAACTCTTCAGTGTCTTCAACTTTGCTTCATAATATTGCTGAAGTAAATTTGGTGTCCGAACATTTTTTGTACAAGAAAAAGTATGTGTATAACTTGCCTTGTTTGGACCAAATGAAAAATCAAAATTTTTCTGGGTCAATTTTACATTTTTCTACTCATGCATCTGTTGATCATGCAAATAATAAGTTTTCATTTATCTCATTTGGTGATATTTCAAACCATAAGATGTCAGAACCACTATTTTATAATGACTTGAGTTATTTAAACATTCCGGCAGAATTGGTTGTACTAAATGGTTGTGAGACTGGTCTTGGAAATGTTGACTTGCAGGGAGGCGTGCATAGTATGGCTACTGCATTTTTTCAATCAGGGGCTAAATCGGTGATGTCAAGTTTATGGAAAGTAAATGATGCTATCTCATCACATATAACAGATATGTTTTATATAAAACTCTCTGAAGGTAAATTTAAAGATGAGGCATTAAGAGACGCAAAGCTTTATTATTTGAAAAATGCTGACCCATTGTATATGCATCCATATTATTGGGCTGCTTATATCCTTACAGGTGACAATTCTAAATTGACATGGAGTAAACCTTGGAGCTTTACTTTTTAGTCTGGTTTGGTGTATGTTCGGAATAGGTGGGAATTGAGTTTAGACCCAACTTTAAAATCTATTTAAATGAGCATTTTATTACTTTCATATAATCCATTCCCACTTACTCAAAAATAATTCATAGACACTGTAGCTAAGTAATAAGTAGTCAAGATTTGAACATCATATCATTTCAACATACTAATCTTCTAATATTATGAAATGGAAGTTTTGGCCTTTACTTACTTAATCAAAGTGACGTCTCCGGTTTTTATTTTCTTTCCTTCATTATCAGCTTGATAAATGATATAATAAGCATATACACCCGGATTTAGTTTTGTGCCGCGGAACGTACCATCCCAACCATAAATATCACCATTTGCATTATATCCCAGATTTTCAACTGCAAACATTTGCTCACCCCATCTGTCAAATACAGCGAAATTTAAAATTCTGGTCTTTAGTGGGAACTTAAATACAGGATAAAATTTTTCGTTTAGTTGGTCACCATTAGGGGAAAAAATAGTGGGTACATATATTTCAGATTGATCCAGTAAAACGGTAATTGTCATCACATCAGAAAATATGCATCCATTTTCGTCAGTGACAGTAAGAGTATACGTCGTAGTGTTACTTGGTGTCGCAACTGGATTCGCACAATCGTCACATGACAAACTTGTAGTAGGATCCCAACTTATAGTTGATGGATTAAAAGGAATAACAGACTGTATGATAACTGAGTTGCCTTCTTTGATAGTTGTATCATTTGGCAAGCGAATTACTCCTAGATTTGCTCCATCTATTTGAAACTGAAAACTGGTGTCGCAGCCCTCGATGTCTTGTATTTGGATTTGATGTATTCCAAGGGATAATTGTTGCGCTGTAAATGTACCTGTAAAGTTTATAGCTGCCTGATTATCTATTTTTATTTTATAAATACCAGACCCTCCTGTCAGTGAGTTTAATACAAACTCTCCTGTATTAGGAAAATTACATTCTAAATCCATTTTATTATAAGAAAGTGTAATAGGTGAATAAAATGAAATGTCGACTTGAAGTGTACTGTCACATCCATTCGAATTTGAGCTTGGCAACAATATAGATCCACTAGGATTGTTTATGTCGAAAGTTCGATTTCCAATGACGATGTTTTTTGAACTACATATTGTATCTCTGAATGATCCTGTGCTTATTGGATTAAAAGTAAGATTTACAGTAAGAAACGTATCGCAGTTTCTGTAGGATTTGATCGGAAGTTTTTGAGTGCCACGAGGTTTTTGAATTGAATACACTTGACCATAAATATCAACACTGTCATTGGCACATATCTTTTTGTCAAAACTTCCAATTGCATCGGGTAACACAGTAAGGTCAACTTCAGTTAAGCTATCACAACCATTGACCGATCCATTGACGTTTCGCAACGTGCCGGTAGTCCTACCTGATGTGAAAAACTGTCCGGGATGATCAGGAAACCTCAATGTATCCCCACGGCAAATATCAGCTCGGTAAAAGCCAAGAGCCGTAGGAAGAATATCTATCCTTACATCTAATGTGCTGTCACAGCCTAAGTATGAGGTGAGCATGATTTGACCGGTAGGATTTCGGTCACTGAAAAATCTATCAATAATGAAAACACTGTCTCCCTTGCAAAGTGATTGAACTTTAATGCCTTTTGTGTTTGCAAGAGTTAAGTTTACATTTACTACGCTATCACAACCTGTATAACTTTGTCCCGGCAGTGTAACTTTTCCGGACAAGTTATTTTTGTCAAATGTTTGATTACCAACTGTAATAGTCTGTGTTTCACAAATTGTTTTTACGAAGTCACTTTCTGAATAATCTTTTATGGTTAAACTGACCTGCACCGTGCTATCACAGCCAAAGACAGATTGATTCGCAAGTACTACTATTCCTTGAGGATTATTTATGTCAAATCTTGTAGTGCCCACAGTAATGAAGTCATTAGAACAGATCGTTCTGTTGAGTTGAAAAAAACCTCTTTCTGTTCCAAACAGTACAATTGTGCTGTCGCAACCATTGGAAGCAGTGACTGTAAATGAATCCACAGGATTATTTTTGTCTATAGTTATTCCACCTATTGTTGTAGATTGATTATAACAAAAATTTACATTTTGTGTACTTCGAGTTCCGGATCCAAAATCTAGTTTTATGACGATAACAGAATCACAGATACTGAGATTGTCTCCTGGTATCACAAGACTATCATAATTATTGACTGCATCGTAAATTTTATTTCTAAACGGAAAAGTTTGACCGGAGCATAGAAATGGGTTCAATTTTAATTGAACGATTCCGGGACAAGTATAACATTGCGAAAATTCTGAATACAGTTGTGGCGCAGAACTGTTGGCCGTGTATTGATATGCAGAAATATTTGTGCGATTTGGATATGTAGTGTTGAGCACCCAGTTTCCAGCGTTATCTGACAGTGCAACGCCAAGTTGGGTTCCTCCCTGACAGACAGCATTTGGGCATGTTTTTTTTGCATTGGTGTAAACCACGACATTGTGGTTAGGCAGTGCAGTACCATAGATAGCGTCTCTATTTATTGCCGTTATCGTCGGCGGAATAGGATACACAGCTCCTTGATTAACATTATTGACGACTTTTGTATTTATACAATTTATAGTATTTGCTATAAATGAAGATTGACTAATCGGCGGGAAAAGATTTGTCTCATAAAATTTGTTGAACCTTTCCACTATGTTGCTGTCGATTCTAATCTTGCTGCCTGTGATGTTGGCATCCACAAAAATATCACCATCGTAGGCTCGGTTATTGTTAATAGTATAGTCTGAAAATATTCCCCCATTCATATTAACCGCAATATTACTTTTCAAGAATTTGTTATTCTCGACAAGTGCATTTCCCGCGCTGATGAGATGAATACTTCCATCTACTGTTCCAAAGAAGAAGTTATTGCGTATTTTTGTTTTGCAACCATTCGCATGTACAATTGCTTTGCTGTTTGTACGTCCGAATATTGCACCAAAAGTATCTAATCCGTTAAAGATGTTATTTTCAATTAAAAAATCGCCATCATCAGTAACAATGGCTACATCTTCATTTGCGAAAATGTTTTGTGAAATAACAGCAATATTTGAGTTGCTTTGTGGTTTGAAGTGTAGATGACTAAGGCACTGGCTGGCATTTGTCTTTTGATAATCAGATCCATAAATATTATTTCCAAAAACAAAGCCATTAACGTTTCCTACTAAAACAGCAGATGGACTTGATACACCACCCAAATTAAACTCCCCTATAAATGCACAATTTAAAATAAAGCAATCTGTAAGGGTTGACGATCCTTCTATATGGATGATATGATCATCTATAGAAGTATAGGCCATAGATTGAAACATTATACCGCTAATCGTTACATTTGAAGCTTCAATTTTCAAATAGGAATTACCTCCAAAATTTCTGTTTTGCAAGTTAATCACATAACTGCCTAATAAGCCACCATTTTGAGTATCACCTTTAATAAATAGATTGGGAGCAGTAATCGTGGGCAAAGGGCCATTTGGTATCTCTGTGTGAATGCCCGGACCTGGTATGTTAAAATGAATTTCACTATTTACATTGTCTGCATTTGACAAGCGAATGGCTTCTCTTAGGCTACAATGAATCCCATCGCAAGCACCATCATCTATGTCATTAGTAGAATTGACAGTATAAATCGTTTGCGCATCAACCCCCAGGCAAAAGATGAGCATCAAAAATCCTGTAATTAAGCCTTTCATATTTCCTATCCCCGCTTTTTTGCAAATTTGGTACATTTTGGTCAAATTATTTAAGGGTTATTCCTGATTTTGACAGATTTATTCAATTGATTCGTCTTTTTTTAATAAGCCCCATTATTTATAGAACGACTTCTATCTGAAGATCAAAAAGCCTTAAATTTATAAATGCCTTTCAGCATGGTAGCTTGACCTTACCAGAGGCCCACTTTCCACCAATTGGATCCCTCTCTTGAGGCCTTCTTCCTTGTAGTGTAGAAAAAGATCCGGATGGATAAACTCAATAACCGGAAGATGATTTTTTGTTGGTTGAAGATATTGGCCCAAAGTCAGCACATCGCATCTATGCTCAGCCAGATCATCCATAGCTTTATAAACTTGGTCTTTGGTTTCACCGATACCAAGCATAATACCAGATTTTGTGCGCTTGCCAAACTCTTTGGTTCTTTTGATTTGTTCTAGACTTCTATTGTATTTGGCTTGGGGTCTGACCATGCGATATAGCTCCTCTACAGTTTCCATATTGTGGGATACAACCTCTTGCCCGGCTTCTATCATCCGGACCAAAGCAGACCATTGAGCTTTTACATCAGGAATGAGCGTTTCAATCGTTGTCGCAGGTGATGAAGTTTTGATTTCTCTTACAGTTTGATACCAGATTTCAGCTCCCTTGTCAGCAAGCTCATCTCGATTGACTGAAGTGATCACTGCATGTTTTACCTGCATCAAGCGAATGGCTTGAGCTACCCGTTTCGGTTCATCTTCATCGTATTCATTGGGTCTGCCTGTTTTTACTGCACAAAACCCACAAGATCTTGTACATATGTTACCAAGTATCATAAAGGTGGCAGTTCCGGCCCCCCAGCATTCTCCCATATTTGGACAATTGCCACTTTGGCAAATCGTATGTAGTTTATATTGGTCAACCAAAGCTCTGACATGCCGATAGTTTTCACCTATTGGTAACTTTACACGCAACCATTCAGGCTTTTTGGCCCTGGTATCTTGAGTTTGATTGACAATAGGAAGATCTAACATTTAATTGAATTAGCGCCTTTTTCCTAACTGGAGACTGAGGTAAAAGTTGAGAAAAAATGACTTGTTTTTTTCTGTGACCAAAATGGGTACTTTTTTGATATACAGATCTGATTGGATCCCTATTTCCAATGACCTGACATATTTTTCATAAGCTCCTGGATCAATTCGCAAGCCAAGCTGGCCATAAGCACCCGGGATTATGCTCAACTCGGTTATGCCTTTGAAAAAACTACCCTTTCCTAATATATGGTCCGGATCCAAAAATTCGTCTTTATTATCTTCCTCATACCTGACAAGTACCTGAAGATTCTCACCGTCATGGTTGTCCAGAATTTTTAAATAATAAGGTTTGAGGATACCTGCTGACATGCCGTAACGCCAGACAAGTGCTACTGCGACACCACGATCTCTAGCTTTTTCAGAAAAATACCGCAATCCAAAAAGACCTGTTCGCAGAGCAAAAAATGAATTTTGTTTGCCGTAAGTGTAGTTACGGAACTCACCATGATTGCTTCCCACCTGGCTTTCATTCTTCGATTCTCGAGGATCTCTGACGTAGCTGAATGTGGCAAACATTCCATTCGTACTGTAATAATTGCGGATTCGAGACTGGGTATATGACAGCAAATATCCATTCGTGTGCATTCCAAATTCTGCCGCGTATTCTTTTTTAAAGATTACACCTTTTCTTACAGTTTGTATCTCAACCTGAGAATGCACCTTGGAACTAAGCACCACTGAAGTCGCAACGAGGATGAATGATTGAATAAGGTATGTGTATCGAAATTTACTCACAAGTCCAAATTTAAGCTCAAATAATGGTACTATGGACTTATTTTTGAAGTTTATGCCTAAAGTCATCATTATAACAGATAAAGCCAACAGCTCCAGACTGAAGTTTGTAGTCGGTTTTATTGAATCCTGCTTTGATGAGCTAGTTTTTGAATTTGCTGAGAAGACTTCGGATAACAATATCAATGAGGTCTTCGTAGTTTATCATAATAATCTTGATCATTTCCCTTCACAATCCATTGTTTGGAATCAAACCAAAGTTTTGGACTTAACTCCGGAAAGATGGCCCCTCCCTTCTTTACAGCAGGTAGGAGATTCACAAATCTTAAGATTCGGTGGCGGGCAGTTTGATTTACCTGCAGCGGTATTTTGGATGCTAGCAAGGGTAGAAGAATATACTTCAATTATAAAAGATCAACATGGTAGATTTCTATGGTCAAATTCCTTACTAAGTCGGGAATGGAAGCCTGTTAAACCTCTTGTGGATGAATGGGTGGATGAATGGGCAAATGCGATGGCCTTAAAATTTGGATTTAAATTGTCCAGAAAACCCGAACAGAAATCTTGGTCTGTGGGTATTGATATCGACAATGCATGGAAATACAGAGGAAAAGCTTCCTGGAAAATATTTGCTGGTTTTTTTCGTGATTTTCTGATTCTCAGGATGAAGAAATGGGTTCAAAGATTGTTTTACCTGACAGGAAGTTCAAAAGATCCTTACGATGTATATTCAGACATAAAGCAGTGGAACTTTGAGTATAATCGGCTAATTTATTTTGTGCTGGCGGGAAAAACAAACAAGTACGACGGACCTGTGTACAGTACATTGGAACAGTTTGATACTTTAATCAAAACCCTTTCAGAACAACACTTGGTCGGTGTCCATCCATCATACGACTATCTGGAATCAAATGAGCTGTTAAAAGCACAAATCAACAAATTGGCATCTATAACCAGGTCTAAAATTATCTCAAATAGGTTCCATTATTTGCGACTTAAACTGCCCGATTCCTACAGGTTTTTAGAGGGAGCTGGAATAGAGCGAGACTATTCTATGGGATTTGCGGATCAAATTGGTTTTCGTACAGGAACTTGCAGGATTCACAAGTGGTATGATGTAAGACAGGAAAGGGTATCAGAGCTTTGGATTATACCTTTTTGTTTGATGGATCGGACCTTGAAAGATTATTTAAAATTGGATCCGGGAGAGGCGATTGATACTGCGACATTGGCCTTTGAACAGGTAAAAAAATTTAAAGGTCACGCTCACATAATTTGGCACAATAGTTCATTTGACTGGGCTGAAGATTGGAATGGGTGGGAGTATGTATTTAGAGAAATTATGGTAAAAATGCAAATGATATTTGAAGAGTCTAGGTCTTGATCCATGATTAAAAAAATGAGTGGGAGCAAGAATTGCTGAAGCTCTTTCATCCCACTCTGCTTTCCGGTTTAAATGCCACAATAATGATCTTTCACAATTCCTGCTTCCAAATTTTAGAAGAAACAAGTCATTGTATATCTGCATTGAGCAGACCAAGTTCCTAACAATAAAACTGTTGACGACAACTTTTTCAATATAAATATTCTAAAAGATTTAAAATGCTGCCTGAGCATTACATATTTTTAAAATCTTTCAAAAAATTGAGTACAGGCACACTCGCCTTGACTTTACATGAAAATTATATGAAGAAAACATATTAATGAAAAATATTCTTTCTGATTACCTTTGCTGCCAAAATTTAAAAATATGATCTCAAAACACATAACGCTTGGACTCTTATTTTTAGTAGCTTTTGCTTTTATTCAAGGCGTCCCGGAGCCAAGAAATCCGGACCTTGGACGAACAGGGGCTCCCGGGGAAACCACATGTGAAAGTGCGGGTTGTCATAGTGGAGGAGCTTTTGTGGGCACAGTTTCTATTTCAGGTGTACCGGATACGGTTTTGCCGAGTACCAGTTATGCCATTACCCTAACACAAAAGAGCAATGCTGTCACCTCCGGTTTTGAACTCACAGTCTTGGATGGTGCTATTAAAAAAGCTGGAAATTTAACCGCCGGATCCGGAAGCAACATCGGAAATCTGTTGGGCAAACAGTATATCAGACAATCAAATGCTGTTAGACTGTCCTCTGGTAGCTCCTCATGGACTTTTAACTGGACGTCTCCTGCAACAGTAACTCAGGCAGATTCTATAGTGTTTTATTTCGTAAGCCTCGCAGCTAACGGAGTGAATGGAGAAAGAGGAGACAATGCTTTAGTCGGAAAGAAAAAAGTTGTACTCAAAACAACCACTGCATCTAGTGATCTTTCAAATTCCAAAAAAGCTGCGGTTTGCAGTTTGGGACAAGGGGCTTATAAAATAACTGATGCTGAAGGCATCGATGAAATAAGAGCTTTGGATTTGAATGGAAAGCTTTTAAAATATGAAAAAGCAGACCACCAAATTGACTTTGTATTCAAACTAGAAGCTATCCCTTCAGGAGTAGTATTGTTTGAAGTCAAAAATAAGTTAGGGAAGTCTACCCTGTTGAGAAGTATTCTGTAATTTTAACAAAGAATTAGCTTTGTTAAAATCATAAGTGAATAGCTTTACATGTTATTAGGTAAAAAAAATAATGAAAACCATTTCGCTTTTATTTTTTGGCCTTTTCTTGATTGCTCAGATTAAATTGGATGCTCAGGCCACCAAGTTTTATTCTAAGAATACAAATATTGTTTTCGACGCAACTACCAAAACTTCTCCTGAAAAAATTTCCGGTAGTACAGCAAAAGCAGCTACCATTGTTGATCTAGCTGCCAAGAAAATAGATGTGTCCATGTTGGTAAAAACCTTCCATTTTGACAAAGCATTAATGGAGGAACATTTTAATGAAAATTATATGGAGTCCGATAAGTTTCCTAAGGGTGTTTTTAAAGGTACTTTTGAAACTGGAAGTGGATTCGATATCAACAAAGAAGGTGTAACAGAAGTAAAAGTCAAAGGGGATCTCACAATTCATGGTATTAGTAAAAATATTACAGCTCCTGCTAAACTTACAATCAAGTCAGGAAAGATCGTAAAAGCGGAATGTTCATTTAACATTTCGCTGGACGATTACGGAATTAAAATTCCAAGCCTTGTAAATGATAAAGTCAACAAAACAGTTTCACTTCAAATCAAAACTGATTTAGAGCCGTTAGTCAAATAATTCAAACCATATGAACCTACTGTCCCGTTTTTTATCAAGCCTGTTAATTTTTTGCGTATTATTCAGTTATGAAGCAAAGTGTCAAGATACTCAGTCTGATGCAGATCTTTTATTGGATTCAGAGACTGACTATGCTACGGCGAGCTTCAAAACAAATAGAGTCATCAATTTGCATTCGCTGGAAAATACAGCAGGCGGAGTTTTAGATTTTAAAATCTCTCATAGATTTGGGACTATTGATCAAGGATTTTATGATTTGTTTGGTATCGATGCTGCTACACAAAGGATTGGATTGGATTACGGTATAACTGATAGGCTTTGTGTGGGTTTCAATAGAAATAGCGTCGATAAAGCTTATGATGGATTTATTAAGTATAAATTATTAAAGCAGAGTAAGGGAAAGGTAAATATGCCAGTTACCCTTGCATTATTGACTAGTGCGGCTGTAAAGACCATTAAGTTTACGGATCCAAGGTATTCAAAGGCTACAAGGCTTGCTTATTGTAATCAGCTGATTATTGGGCGTAAGTTTTCTGATTGGCTCAGTTTGGAATTGGTTCCTACTCATGTCAGACGGAACGTAGTGCTTACAGATCAAGAAAAATTTGATGTATTTGCCTGCGGTATTGGAGGTAGATTAAGACTTACAAGAAGGCTGGCATTAACAGGAGAATATATATACGTTTTACCCGACCAGCTTGCACCGGATTATAAAAATTCACTCTCAGTCGGCATTGATATAGAAACTGGTGGACACGTATTTCAATTGCATTTTACAAATTCAACATCCATGTCTGAATATGGATTTGTCACTGAAACTACTGGGAAGTGGACAGATTCAGGAATCCGATTTGGATTCAATGTCTCCAGAGTATTTACTCTGGTAAATCGCAAAGACAAAAACTAATCATACACAACAAATGACAAGAAAAGATTTTCTCCAAAGAATTGGGATAGGTGCAGCATTTGTGCTGACAACAAGTTGTTTTCAATCCTGTGCAAAGGAAGTGATTGGCCCAATAGATTTTACTCTTGATCTGGACCTTCCGGCAAATGCAAAACTGAAAACAAACGGTGAGTATTTAGTGACGAACAGTTGTGTAGTGGCAAAAACCATCAATGGTGATTACGTTGCAGCGACGGTGATATGTTCGCATGAACAAAGAAAGGAAGTTTTGTATGATTCAAGTGGAGACCAGTTTTATTGCACTGCACATGGAGCGCAATTTGATCTTGCAGGCAATGGATTAAATAGCAATGGTCGTAAAGGTTTGACCATCTATAAAACTACACTCAGTACAGATGGTAGATACCTTCGCGTATATAGTGTATAAATGGATTCCGGTAGTATTTGATGATTTTGCTTCCACGATTTAATCTGGGTATATTTTTTGATTTGGAAGAAATTCCAAATTAATTCGGGTTTTTATAGTACAAATCAATGTCAGGAGTCTTAACTTTATGTAAATTCTCCGGATATGCTTAGAAAAATCTTATATCTACTCATTTTGGCTTTTATTGGTGCTGGAATTTATATGTATTATCAGTACAATAAACCCCATGCTACTTTAGGCGAACCCAACATGAAAGTCAATGCTGCATCATTGGTAGAAGAATTCACAAATAGTGAAGAAAACGCCATGATCAAGTATGTTGGCACAGCTGACAAAATGTTAGTCACTCAAATAGAAGGGACAATTTCAGAGATAAAGAAAGAGGGGGAGCAGACGATTATTTTCTTAGATTCAGGAAATCCCATTTCCTCAGTCTCTTGTACGCTAGATAAAAAGGAGCAGTTAAGCGGAAATTACCAAGCCGGTTCATCCATTATATTGAAGGGATTAGTCACAGGAATACTGGGTGACGTGATCATTGATAGGTGTGTAATTGTGAATAAATAATTACTTCCTATTTCTGAACTTAATCTGGTTAATTCCTGGAAATGAAAATATCGGGACTATTTATTTTCTTTTTGACACTAGTTCAGCTTTCTGCACAACCCATGATTTGCCAAAAGCCTGAGACCATGACTCCAACTTGTTTACAGGCATGTCTTATCTGCGATATTAACGGCTTTACAGGCAAAACGGGAGACGGCGGAGTAGGACAATTACCAATCGATTTTTGTACTACTGTAAAACACAATGCCCAGTGGATTGCATTTATGGCAGGTTCTACAAATTTGACTTTGAAATTTTCAGTATTTAAATGTAGGACCGGTGCAGGTCTTGAAATTGGAATATTTGAGAGTTCTGATTGCAAAAATTTTACAAAAATTTCAAATTGTGATGGAGACGTGGCTGAAAACACAAGTACCATTTTGAAAATGACAAAACCTCTGGTCATCGGGCAATATTATTATGTTGTCATGGATGGGAACATGGATGATGTCTGTAGCTACAAAATAGATGTTTTGGATGGGACAACTGCGGTATGGCCGCTCGATCAAAGTGGACCTATTCTGGGCCCTGATACAATTTGTAATTCCGATGTTGTAAAGTACACTACTACGCCTGTGATAGGTGGTATTTTTTATAAATGGACCCTTGATGGTAAACCTTTGGCTAATGCACTATCCGTTAATGTCCAACCAAAAGCTGATTTTACACTTTGTGTACAAGCATCCAATGTTTGTGATACAGCAGCTGTGACATGCAAGAATGTAATTTTGCTTCAGGGTGACTCAATACATCTGGACAGACAAATTTGCACAGGAGATTGTATGCAAGTTGGGGATTCGATATTTTGTACCAGTGGAAAGTATAAAGTAAATTTGAAGAACAATGTAGGTTGTGACAGCATCATTGATCTTAATTTAAGATTGATTCCGGAATCCAAATCTACACTTCAATTTGATGTTTGCGAAGGAGACAGTTTGCTTGTGGGCAATCAGTTTTATAGTGCTGCTGGTATCTATACACAAAAGTATCTTTCCAGCCAATTATGTGATAGTACAGTTTATATTGAAATTTCTGCAATTTCCAAATCTTTTGGCTCAAATGAACTCACCCTGTGTGAGGGAGATACTAATTGGGTGAATGGTATTCCATATAATTCTGTAGGAACTTTCAGCCAAAAATTGAAATCATATAAAAATTGTGATAGTATATTGACGGTCAATGTGAAGATGATTCCTGACTCTCGAGCTGAAGCAAATTATACACTCTGTGAAGGGGATACATTGTGGGTCAATCAATCTGCATATTTTAAAGCTGGCGATTATGTTGACAACTTAATAAGTTATCAAAATTGTGATAGTATTGTAATTGTTCACATCAAAACCATTTTATGTAATATTCCTGCGGTGGTGGATGTGAATCATATCAAATGTTTTAATGATCAGAACGGATCAGTAATTATTAAAATTGACTTGGGGAATGCGCCATTCGTTTACATGCTAAGCACTTTTCCGGGAAATTTGTTAATACAACAAGGAATTATCCAAAATTTAAACGATTCTGTTGTAATCAATAAATTGCCGGCAGGAATGTATCAAATTAATATTAAAGATAGCTATGGCAATGAGAAAGTCATTTATACTGAAGTAAAACAGCCATTACCACTTCAGGTCCAATCCAAAATATCCGGTGATAGCGTTTATCAAATCCGTTGCAATGGAGATGCAAATGCTTTTATAGAAGTGAATGCAAATGGTGGTACTCCGAATTATAAATACGTTTGGAACAATGGATGGAATTCAAATAGAATTTCAAATCTTGACATTGGAAGTTATACTGTAAAAGTGCAAGATCAGAATCAATGTGAATTGATTCTTGATTTTAGCATAAAGCAACCCGAACCAATACAATTTCAAACAGCATTAAACAATCCGGATTGTTATAATGAATCATCTGGAACCATCAGCTTAAGTTCAATTTCTGGTGGTATCCCGCAATATCAATTTTCAATTGATGGCCGGACTTATAGTGACAAGGTTAAATTTGACTCCCTGTCCGATGGGAAATATACCGTTTATGTCCGCGATAGTATTGGATGTTTAAGGACTAAACGAATTGATTTAATTGCTCCGGAGAAGAATAATTTATCAGGAAAAGAATATTATGAAATTGGTTTAGGTGATTCTGTACTATTGGACCTCTATTATTCAGGTCAATTGAAGAACCTCAATTGGACTCCACCTGATTGGCTTTCCTGTGCCGACTGTCCTTATCCTATTGCTAAACCTTTAAAAGATTCCAAATACACCTTAAATACCACAAGTAAAGATGGTTGTCCGGATTCCCTAATAGTTTTTATCAAAGTTATAACAAATAGAGGCGTATGGGCACCAAATGTCTTTAGTCCAAATGGGGATCTTGTCAATGATTATTTTACTTTGGTCGGAAGTAATGAAGTAAAATCAATTAAAAAACTTGAAGTTTATTCCAGGTGGGGTGAATTAATTTATTCCGGAAAAGAGCTGATTCCAAATGTCTATGGACAAGGTTGGGATGGGACATTCCGGGGTGAGAAATTAAATCCTGCTGTGTTTGTATGGCGGGCTGAGGTTGTTTTTTTGGATGACGTCAGTTTGGAATTTTCTGGCGAAGTGACTTTACTCAAATAATTTAGAATATATTTTCCAAGTTTTATGAAAATCAAAATATTTACTATTTCGACCTTATTGTTTTTTGGGCATCTCAAAATGGTCGCTCAGAATCTACCTTATTTTATGAATTTCAATGATGATCACACGAGACTGAAAACTGGTGGAGTAGCATCAAAAAATGTGTTTGAAGATAATTATGTACATAAATTTGAACTCACATTTAGTCAATCTGACTATTGGAATCAGTTGACAAATAATTATCAAAGTAAAAAAGACATTGTTGCAAAATTGACAATTGACGGTGTCAGTTATGACAGTGTTGGTGTCAGATTTAAAGGACAGACTTCTTACTCAAAAGCAGGAAGCTCTCAGAAGAAATCTTTCAATATATCAATGGATGCATTTCGTCCTAATCAGGACCATCAGGGTTATGAGACTTTCAATTTAAACAATTGCTTCGAGGATCCTTCAATGATACGAGAGATAACTTATCTCAGCTTTATTCGCGAACACATACCTGCAGCAAGAGGAGCTTTCGCTGCATTGTATATCAATGGAGTTTATTGGGGATCGTATGCTCTAGTTCAGGGTTTAAATGGAGATTTTATTGAAGAATGGTTCCTCAGCGACGAAGGTACACGCTGGAGAGCCGAAAGGGTTTCAGGTATAGGTGGTGGCGGTCAAAATCCGTTTGGAGCAGGAACCTCTTCTTTGAATTTTCTAGGTACAGATACAAGCTTATACAAACCAAACTATACGTTGAAATCAAGTAAAGTGTCTTACCCTTGGCAAGATCTTATGGTGGCAGCACAAGCTCTTAATGTGCCTGATCTCACCAGTGTTTATGATACCTTAAGGAAGGTAATGGACATCGATCGCGCCTTATGGTTTGTAGGGAGTGAAATATTATTTGGAGATGATGATTCTTACATCAACAAAGGCGGAATGGATTATTACGTCTATTGGGATAAAGAAACAGGACGATTGGTACCTGTGGAGTATGATGGTAATAGTTGCATGTCAGGTAATTCAGCTACATGGTCGCTTTTTCTCAAAGAAAATGATACGAAATTTCCACTGGCATCTAGATTATTTAAAATACCAGAACTGAGACAAAGATATCTTGCTCATGCAAGAGTTTTGGTCAATGAGTATTATAATCCGGCGACGTTTGCATCGAGAATAGACAAGTTTAATTCATTGATTGATTCTTTTGTAAATGTGGACTCGAAAAAATTTTATACATATGCTCAATTTAAATCAGGTGCAACCGAGTTGAAAAATTATGCCGCTAGTAGAAAAAGTTTGTACAATTCTAATTCAGAATTTCAGATGACCGGTCCGAACATAACTGAAGTAAAACATTTTTCCGGTAGTTTGGAAAACAATTCACCCAAATCTGACGAACAAGTACTTGTAACAGCTGCCGTTTCCAATGCGCAAGGTGTTGGAAATGTAAAATTATACTTTGCAGAGGGATTGGATGGATATTTCGAGAGGATAACTATGAATGATAAAGGAATCGATGGAGATGCAATTGCCGGAGATGGGATTTACTCAGCTTTTATTCCTGCATTTGGAGAAGGAGCGTTTGTCAGATATTATATCGAAGCTGCGTCTGCAAATTCTGCAGGAACAGTTTCATTCAACCCAGTAGGAGCTGAACATGATGTTTACATTTATAGAGTGAGGACAGCTGAATCACAAGTCGACAATATAGTCATGAATGAAATCATGGCTTCAAATGAAAGTGTAGTCGCAGATCAAGATGGAGAGTTTGATGATTGGATTGAACTTTATAATAAATCTGATCAAGATGTAGATCTCAGCGGTTGGTACTTATCTGATAATTCTGATAATTTTGAAAAATATAGAATTCCGGATGGTACAATATTACATGCAAAGGAATACTTGATTGTTTGGGCAGATGAAGACGGAAAGCAGAATGGATTTCACGCAAATTTCAAATTATCTGCAAGTGGAGAGAATCTTTATCTGTTGGATAGTACATTACACATTGTAGATGAAATGAGTTTTGGTGAACAGCAAACCGACCTTGCTTTTGCTAGATTACCAAATGGAACTGGAGCTTTTGTAGTTCAGAAAGCAACATTCGACAAATCCAACGACCCAAGTGCTACAGGAGATTTCGCTTCACAATCAGATTGGAAAGTTTTTCCAAATCCGGCAAAACAATGGGTAGTCATCCAAACAAAGGAGACCATAGAACAAGAATTGGAAATATCAGACCTGTTTGGCAATGCCTGCAGTAAATTCCGCATCAAAGGTTCACAAAAAATTGAAACAAGCAACTGGATTCCCGGGATGTATTTTCTGCGTTTAGGGACTAGCACCAAGAAGTTATTCATCGTTAAATAAGATCTTCAAACTCCACCTTGCTTTGATTTGATAGTATATGATTCGGGTATGGGTATTGTGATCACAAGTTCCTGCACTTTTATATTGTGTTGCAATGTGAGGATTTTTGTTGGCATATTGGGGTTATCTTTGACCTGTTAATGATATATGGGTGTAGTTGTAAGGCAAAGTATTAAAGGAAGTATTGTCAATTATGTTGGATTGGCGGTAAGCATCTTTTCAGTTCTATTTGTTTATCCAAAAGATCTGGAATTGTATGGTTTGTACAATTTTATTATCGGTATTGCCATACTGTTGACACCATTTACCAGTTTGGGTGCAGGATCTATAGCAGTGAGGTATTTTCCGGTTTTCCAAAATCAAGAGAGAGGACATGGAGGCCTTTTAAGTCTGGCACTCATATTATGTCTTCTTGGAAATCTGATTTTTATAGTTTTATTTTTCATATTTCAACCCTGGTTAATTTCTTATTATGAAGCGAAACAACAAGGAGTTGAATCCTATTTAATTTATATTGTACCTCTGACATTATTGCTTTCATTATCTGCTATTTTGAGCAATTATTGCCTGAATTTTCACAGGGTTGCTTTTCCATTGGCAGTTTCCAATTTATTGAAAATAGTATTACCTGTTTTTTTTCTGTTGGTACTCAATAATTGGATAGATGTCCATGGATTTTTTTATCTGTTGGTCGGATTTTCTCTGGTTCAGTTTTGCATTATACTTTGGTATGTTAAAAAATTGGGTCATTTATTTTGGCGCCATAAAATTACAATACCGGAGGGTCACAGATTTAGGCAAATATTACAGTATTCTGTTTTTGTAATATTTGGAAGTTTAGGTGCTTTGTTTGCTTTGCAAATTGATACACTGATGGTGACCAATTTTTTAGGGACTCAGGCTACAGGAAAATACTCATTAGGTGTTTTTATGGCAGCAAGTTGTTATGTTCCTGGAGCGATGATACTTAATGCAATGCTTCCTAATATTTCCAAAAACCTTGCAGAAAACAATTTGTACGAATTAGAAAAAAATTATAAGAAGTCGAGTATAGCCATATTATTGCCAACTTTATTTTTGGCTTCAGGGCTTTTTGTTTGTTTTCTGCCTCTGAGAGAGTTGATGGTCAATAGTGAAAAACTAAATGGTGTTGCAAGTGTACTTACCTTCCTGATTATGGCTAGAGTGGTGGATGGAGCCACCAGTATCAATGGTACTATCATAGGGTTTTCAAAATATTACCGCTTTGATTTTATCTTTCTTTTGCTTCTGGGAACAATAAACATTGGATTGAATTTTTATTTAATTCCACGATATGGGATTACAGGAGCAGCTTTTTCTACATTTTTGTCGACTACAATTTATAATGTTACAAAGTCGGTGTTTATTTATTTAAAATTCGGTTTACATCCTTTTTCTCGGAAGATAATCACTATTTTTTTGATAGCTGGATTGACTTCTGTTTTGGGATTTGCCATCCCCTCAACTGGTTATCCTTTATTGGATCTTTTAGTAAAGGGTGCTTTTGTAGCAATTGGTTTTGTTTTCCTAGTGTACAAAGCAAATATTTCAATGGAGTTCAATCAGCTATTTGAGAAGTATGTATTAGCTTATATTCCAGTTCGAAAACAGTAAATTTCAAGTTTTAAACTCCCATTGTTATTATCATATTAAATTTTTTTTTATATAAAAAAGTCAAATATTTCGCATCTTTGCGTCGTTTTGAAAGGATTTGATTTATGTGTGGAATAGCCGGTTTTCTTTATCGTGAGCAAAATCAGGACTCTGGCCAGATGCAAAGAGATTTGGTTCGGATGAATGAGCTGATCCGTCACAGAGGACCAGATGGGGATGGGTTTTGGCTTGGAGGCAAAAATCGCATTGGTCTGGCTCACAAACGCTTATCTATTATTGAAACTACGGAGGCCGGTAAGCAACCTATGCATACATCAGATGGTCATCTCAGCATCACTTACAACGGAGAAATTTATAATTACATTGAACTCAGAAATGAACTTTCTACTGAGTTCGTGTTTCGCACTAAATCAGACACTGAAGTGATCTTAGCTGCATTTCGTAAGTGGGGTAAGGATTGTGTACTGAAATTGAGAGGAATGTTTGCTTTCGTTATTTGGGATGAACTCAACCAGACCTTATTTGCTGCACGAGACAGGTTCGGAATCAAACCATTTTATTACTCTAAATCAAAAGACAGATTCCTTTTTGCATCTGAGTGTAAAGCTTTGCTACCTTTTTTTCCTAAGGTGGAGATGAATAGAGAAGGATTCAAAGATTACCTGGCCTTTCAATTTCCTTTGGCCGGTAAAACTCTTTTCAAAGATATCTTTGAGTTGCTGCCGGCTCATCGTCTCGAGATCAATCAGTTCGATATGAAGATCGAGAAATATTGGGAGGTACATTATCACACAGATTTTCACCATACTGAAGAGTACTTTGAAGACAGACTGAGTAGATTGTTGGAAGATTCCATTCAATTTCATCTGAGGAGTGATGTGCCGGTAGGAGCTTATGTCAGCGGTGGATTGGATTCCAGTGCGGTTGCGTCTATCGCATCCAATATTCAGGGCGGAGATTTTATGGGATTCACGGGTAAATTCGGATTTAGTCAGGATTATGATGAGAGCCGCTATGCTCAGTTGCTCTGTGAGAACAAAGGTTTTCCATTACATCAGATTGATATCACAGAATACGACTTCGTCAACCATATCCGAGATGTCATTTATCATTTGGATTATCCTGTTGCAGGACCCGGATCTTTCCCGCAATTTATGGTATCCAAGTTAGCTGCAAAGCACCGAAAAGTGGTTTTAGGGGGTCAAGGTGGTGATGAGATATTTGGAGGCTATACAAGATACCTGATTGCATACTTCGAACAATGTATCAAAGCGGCAATAGAAGGATCGCAAGGAAGCGGAAAATATATTGTAACCTATGAATCAATAATTCCCAACCTCGTTTCTTTGAGAAATTATAAGCCTATGCTGAAAGAATTTTGGAGCGATGGCTTATTTGAAGAAATGGACAAGAGATATTTTCGTTTAATCAATCGGGCTCCGCATCTCGGCGATGCAATCCATTGGGAGCTTCTGGGAGACTATTCTCCATACGAGACATTTTCTCAGATATTTCATGGTGCAAACGTAGGCAAGCAGTCTTATTTTGATCTCATGACTCACTTTGATTTCAAAACATTGTTGCCTGCATTATTGCAAGTAGAAGACAGGATGAGCATGGCAAATGGCTTAGAATCCAGAGTGCCTTTACTGGACCACGCCTTGGTGGAGTTGACTGCAACTATTCCTTCGAATATTAAGTTTGAAAATGGAGATATGAAGCATATTTTCAAACAAGTCATTCGAAAATACATTCCTCAGGAAATTTTGAATAGAAAAGACAAGATGGGTTTCCCAACTCCTTTGGTCGAATGGTCGAAAAAAGGTGTTGTTGCCGAATTTATTCAGGATACATTTCATTCAACAAAAGCCAGACAAAGAGAGTTTGTCAATAATGACAAAGTACTCAGTAAAATTGCTTCGGAGTCAAAATTTGGGAGGAACTTATGGGGATTCCTGTGCTTAGAATTGTGGCATCAGGAATTTATGGACAAAGGTTTTCATTAAATTAATCAAAATAAAATAAAATATAATATGAAAGTATTGATCACTGGTGGAGCGGGTTTTGTGGGTTCGCATATCGCCGATGCTTTATTGGCACAGGGACATCATGTGCTGGTCATTGATAATTATCAGACAGGTAGAAGAGACAACAACAAACCTCACCCAAATCTCAAAGTTGTAGAAGGTACTATTGCAGATATTGAATTGGTCAATAAATGCTTTGATGAGTTTGGTCCCGACAAAGTAGTTCATGCTGCAGCTTCTTACAAAGATCCAGACGCTTGGGAAGAAGATACTATGTCCAATATTCTAGGTACTATAAACATCGTTCGTGCGAGCAAACGCTTAGGTGTAAGCAGAATAGTATATTTCCAAACATCTTTGTGCTACGGCTTAAGCCCCATTGAACAGCCTATTACGCTTGGTCATCCTTTTTATTCAGGCAAAAGTGAAGGTGCTGGCAGCAGCTATGCAATTTCAAAAACCGGTGGTGAGCAATACATTGAATTATCGGGATTAGACTTCCAATCATTCCGATTAGCCAATGCTTACGGGCCGAGAAACCTGAGTGGACCTTTGCCAACTTTCTTTCACAGATTGACTGAAGGTAAAAAGTGTTTTGTCATGGATACCAGAAGAGATTTCATCTTTGTTAAAGATCTAGTTGAGGTAGTATTGAAATCCCTATCTGGTCAAGGCACTAAAGGTTATTATCATATTTCAACAGGTAGCGATTATTCTATCAAAGAGTTGTTTGATGCAACATTAAAAGCTTTAAGTATTAAGCTCGACGAAGATGTAGAAGTAAGGCCTCGGGGAGTTGATGATGTATTTACCATTTTAATTGATCCAAGTAAGACCGAGCAAGATTTTAATTGGAAAGCAATGACCAAGTTGGAGGATGGAATTCAACAAGCTATCGATTGGTACAAGGTAAATGGCATCACCCAAACCTTCACTCATCTGAAGCAAATGGATGACAAAAAATAATTATGAGTATCAAAGGTTCTAAAATAGTTGTAGTAGGTGGGGCTGGATTTGTAGGAGCAAATCTGGTGCGACATTTGGTTGATGCCGGAGCATCGCAGGTAATTGCGATTGACAATTTGTTGTCTGCTGAAAAGGAGAATGTAATCCAAGTACCCCAAGTAGAGCTTCGCATTGGATCTATATCTGAAGATTCAGTTCTAAGTACATTGGAAGATGACATAGATTATATTTTCCATCTGTCCACTTTTCATGGTAATCAATCATCTATTGCGAATCCGCTGGTAGATCATGAGAACAACACACTCACTACACTTAAACTTTTAGAGCATGTAAAAAATTTCAAAAAACTCAAAAAGCTGGTGTACTCTTCAGCAGGTTGTTCTGTAGCACAAAAAACGTTTGACACAGCTAGCGCCACTCAAGAAGTAGAAATGACGAATATAAAGCATGATAGTCCATATTCTATTTCAAAAATTGTAGGTGAATTTTATTGTGTATATTATTATCATCAGCATCAAGTACCCACTGTTCGGGCAAGATTTCAAAATGTGTATGGACCGGGCGAAGTACTCGGTGCCGGGAGATGGAGGGGAACTCCTGCTACTGTCTGGAGGAATGTAACTCCTACATTTGTTTTTAAAGCACTGAAGGGCATTCCGATCAGTCTTGAAAATGGAGGAATAGCTTCCAGAGATTTTATTTATGTCGATGATATTTGCCGCGGTTTGATAGCATGTGCCCTTAGAGGTGATGCAGGCGAAACATACAATATTGCCTCAGGAGTAGAAACCACAATCAAAGATCTTGCAGAAAAAATTTTGAAACTAACGGGAAGCCATTCGGCTTTTGAACAGTTGCCAAAAAGAAGTTGGGATAATAGTGGAAAGAGATTTGGAAGTACTTCAAAATCAGAAGAGAAACTGGGATTTAAAGCAGAAGTAGACTTAGATTCCGGACTGACTCAAACAATAGAATGGACAAAATTAAATTTGCCTTTTATTGAGAAGAATATGATCAAGCATAAATGCCATTTTAACGGAGAAATATTTTAGCAAATTTCGACCACAGGTTTTACAATTCGATCTAACGACATCGTTAAGGCAAATAAGTTTGTTGAATTCAAAGTAGAATACTGGAATTAATTTATTATTTTATAAGTGCAGATTCTTGTAACTCGGTTTTTGCAGACTATTGCTTGCTTAATCGATCTTTAACTTTAAAATTTGATTTTAGACTGTTTAGTGAAACCATTCTTATTGATTTTGAATTCTGCCTAGAATTCTTAACCAATAATTATTTAAATCTTCATCAGTGATATTCGGCCTGGGAGAATCATTTAACATTTTATAATTACCATTGCCTTGAGACAATAACTTAAAATGAAATCCATAATCGTTTTTATTGTCATATGAGAATTTAAAATTGCCATATCTCAAATCATTAAATTGAATGGTGTCATTCTGAAGGGGGATAATATTATAATAATTGTCCGAAAACCAACTCAATGTTTGTAGGTTTTTTTCGCCGGGTTGAATTGGCCATTGAAATTGATTTTTCACTGTAACTTTTAAAGGTATTAAAGTATCTTGCTGATCAAAAAGTGAATAATATCCATAATAATACAGATCGTTACTTTTAGCAATGCAATACCAAAGCGCATTGTTCAATATCATCGGAGATGTGAGGTATTTTTCGACCGGAATCTTTTGAGCTGATAAGCTTTTTTCAAATAATCTATCTACAGCATTTTTATTTATAAATGTTAGACATAAATATAGACTACTCCAAACTAAACCTGCCCAGTTTAAAATTTTTCTTTTTTGAGAATTTCGATCCAGCAGTGAACAAGCAATAACTGTTCCTAAAAATGGCAGTGTATAAATAGGGTCAACTATTGAGATATTGGAAAGAGTAAATCTATGATGGCTGAATGGCCAAAAAAGTTGAGTCCCGAATGTTGTAAAATTGTCTAACAATGGATGAGTCACCATTGACAATAAAAATAATACATACCAGGAAAAATAATTCATTCTAGGGATATCAGTATCGGTTTCATTCAGAATTTGCTTTCCCAATCTCGTTAACCAAAATATTAGTCCTATAATCACGATTGCGATAATAGGCCAAGAGTATTCTTTTAATAAAAAATGTAAAATAAAATTGAAAAATCCACTGATTGCCAAGACAAAAATACTTCCTAAACTTATTGCGGTAATTTTGTACCATTTCTGATGGATCATGCTGGTACGATACAGTTGACTAACGAGCCAGGCAAGCAGTAAGGGAACTAGAATATTGAAAAGAAGTGAGTGAGTGGGTCCTCTATGAAACGCCAGTGCATCCATTGGTTCCATAAAAAAATTGCTGAGCACATCCAGATCCGGAATTGTCCCACCGATAGCTCCCCACAATAAGGCGCGATTCCCTATTTTTTTTCCTGCTGCAAGTTCGCCGCAAGCAGCTCCAAGTACGATCTGAGTTAATGAATCCATTTGGAATCGAAAGATACCGCAAGATTCGAACCTGAATTGAATTCACATGAAATGTTTTCGATCTTTCTTCAAACTTGAAAGTTTGACAGTTGGACATTGAATTTTTGTAAACAATGTCAGGCTCATTCATTCTATTCTGACAATCTGTCCGTATTCTTGCAATGGTTTAGCTTTTGATGCATATGGACAAAAATTAGATTATGACATACGAAAATTTTACTATAAAAGCCCAAGATGCAATTCTGAAAGCCCAGCAGATTGCAACCGGTTTGTCTCAACAAGTAATAGAACCTCTGCATCTTGCAAAGGCAATCATTGAGACCGACGAAAAATTGGTGGAGTTTATTTTCTCCAAAATGGGTGCAAATACAAGAAAAATATCACATGAATTGGAAACAGCAATCAGAAGTTTACCAACTGTGAAATCTGATGTTGCTGGAGGAAAACAATACCTTTCCAATGACTCCAATCAGATCCTCATCCATGCCAAGAACTTAATGAGCGAAATGGGTGATGAGTACATTTCTCTTGAGATCATGCTACTAGCACTTTTTAAAGTGAATGACCAGACTACGAAAATATTCAAGTCCAATCAAATTACAGCTGAAGGTGTCAAGCAAGCGATTGTAGAATTGAGGAAAGGAAAAAAAGTGAGCGATGCTTCAGGGGATGAACAGTTCAACGCGCTCAACAAATATGCAGTCAATCTCAATCTTGCAGCTGAAAGTGGCAAGTTGGATCCCATTGTAGGTCGTGATGAAGAAATCAGACGAATACTCCATATTTTGTCAAGAAGGAAGAAGAATAATCCAATTTTAATTGGGGAAGCCGGTGTAGGTAAGACTGCAATCATTGAAGGAATTGCCTGGAGGATTGTAAAAAATGACGTTCCTGAAAATCTGAAGGACAAGAGAATATTCTCTCTTGATTTGGCAGCATTGATCGCTGGAGCGAAGTACAAAGGCGAGTTTGAAGAGCGCCTCAAAGCAGTAGTCAGAGAGGTCAATGAATCTAATGGTAAAATCATCCTTTTTATTGACGAGATTCACTCATTGATCGGCGCAGGAGGAGGAAGTGGTAGCATTGATGCAGCCAACATTTTAAAACCGGCATTGGCGAGAGGTGAACTCCATACAATTGGCGCTACAACTTTGGATGAATATCAAAAGTATTTTGAAAATGACAAAGCTCTTGTAAGGAGATTTCAACCTGTGATGATTGATGAGCCAAGTGTTGAAGATACGATTTCGATATTGCGAGGAGTTCAGGATAAATATGAAGTCTACCACAAAATAGCAATTCAAGATGAAGCTTTGATAGCAGCGGCAGAATTGTCACATCGATATATTACTGATCGTCAATTGCCGGACAAGGCTATTGACTTGATAGATGAAGCGGCCGCAAAACTTCGACTAGAACTCGATAGCGTTCCGGAAAAGATTGATGAGTTAGACCGAAGAGTTCGACAGCTGGAAATAGAAAGAGAAGCTGTAATGCGTGAAAAAGATAATCTGAAAGTCAAGTTAATCGAAGAAAATCTTGCAAATACTAAACAGAATCTGGATTCACTCAAAGCTGCCTGGAAAACTGAAAAGGAAATCGTCGATCGTATCCAGTCCATCAAGAAGAAGTTGGATGAGATCAATATTGCAGCAGAGAAGGCTGAAAGGGAATCTGATTTCGGTCTCGTAGCAAAATTGAGATATGGTGATGCCAAAGAGCAGGAAAACTTACTCAAAGAAGCCGAAGCCAAACTAGCTGCTTTACCAGAAGGAAGTAGATTTACCTCTGAGACAGTAACCGCCAATGACATTGCCGCCGTGGTAAGCAAGTGGACTGGTATTCCTTTGCAAAAAATGATGCAAACTGAGAAGGACAAGCTTCTCCACATTGAGGATGAATTAGCAAAAAGAGTCATAGGACAAGAAGAAGCAATTCGGGCAGTCTCGGATGCAGTGCGACGATCCAGAGCAGGACTTCAAGACCCGAACAAACCAATCGGTTCTTTTATCTTTCTAGGGCCCACCGGTGTGGGAAAGACCGAATTAGCCAAAGCATTGGCAGAAGTTCTCTTTGATGATGAAAAATCAATGACACGTATCGACATGAGTGAATTTATGGAGTCACACTCGGTTTCTAAACTTGTGGGAGCTCCTCCCGGATACGTGGGTTATGACGAAGGCGGACAGCTCACCGAGGCGGTCAGGATGAAACCTTATTCGATTATCTTGCTCGACGAGATTGAGAAGGCTCATCCGGATACTTTCAATATTCTATTGCAAGTATTGGACGATGGACATCTGACGGATAATAAGGGTAGGGTGGCAAATTTTAAGAACACCATCATCATCATGACATCCAATATGGGCTCAGAAATTATACTCGAGAATTTCGAGGATCTGGATGCTTTGGGAGACAAACATCGTACAGAAATAATAGAAACCACCAAAGTAGAGGTATTCGAAAAGTTAAAAGAAAGCTTGAGGCCGGAATTCCTGAACAGGATCGATGATAAGATCATGTTTTTGCCTCTGACCAAGATGGAAATCAAGAAAATTGCATCCTTACAGTTAAAATCATTGAAGAAGAATTTGCTCAATCAAGGAATTGATTTAGAATTCAGTGAAAGTGCTTTGAGCTTGCTGGCTGATTTGGGTTACGAGCCTCAGTTTGGGGCAAGACCCTTAAAAAGAGTCATTCAGAAGGAGATCGTCAATGAACTTGCCAAGATCATGTTAGCAGGTCAGGTGGTCAAGGACAATAAAATTCTTGTAGATACGGATCAAAAGGGATTTACTTTCAATGGAATTTCTACAGGTTTAGAAACACCCCGACCGGATGCAAGAAAATCAAAGTTTGATGAGCTTTCTACTGCTACAAAAGATGTAGAAGACGCAACTAAAGATGTCCTCAATCCAAAGAAATCCAATGGTAAACCAAAGGATTCGGATTCTTAAACATCATCTAATAGAGTGTAGATTACAAATAATATTTGCTTGATGAAGTTCATTGCCTGAGTTTGTAGATTTAGCTTAATCTTTGTGAATTATATCCAATAATGAGCATGAAATCTGCCGTGATACATAGAAAAAAACTCGAACCCATCCTGCGAAGGCATCCTTGGATCTTTAGTGGCGCGATCCATTGGCGAGATCCAGATTTGCAGGATGGAGATTGGGTTACAGTTTTGGATGAACATAAGCAACAACTCGGGTATGGACACTTCCACAAAGGGAGCATAGCTGTCAAAATGATCTCGTTTGGTCCTGAAGCATATCAGGAATCCATTTGGGAAGATAAGTTCAATGCTGCCTGGAATCTTCGTCAAACTCTGGGATTGACCGTTTCTAAGGTAACGAACTGTTTTAGGCTCATACATGGTGAAGCTGACGGATTGCCGGGGTTGATCGTGGATATTTATTCAGACCTAGCAGTGGTCCAGTGCCATACTATCGGAATGTTCAAAAATCTACAGCACATTCAAGCTGCTTTACTCCAAATTTCGGGAGGTGATGTTATTCATCATATTATATTGAAGTCAAAAGATTGCTTGCCTGCTGATTTTGCTAAAGATGTCCGAGATGGGATATTATACGGAGATAAAACCTATCTGGAAGTGATCGAAAATGGTCATAGGTTTCAGGTAAATATTCTTGAAAGTCAAAAGACCGGCTTGTTTCTGGATCAAAGAGAAAATAGACAGTTGTTAGCACAAATAGCCGAAAATAAGCGTGTCCTCAACACCTTTTGTTATACCGGAGGATTCAGCATTTATGCAGGAAATGCCGGGGCCTCAGAAGTTTGGTCCGTCGACGCTTCTGCCAAGGCTATTGAAATGCTAGGAATGAATATAAAACTCAACCTCCAGAATGAAAACCAACACCAAGTCAAACACATGCAGATCAATGATTTCTGGAAAGAGGTGCCAAAAGATTATTTTGATATCATCATTCTAGATCCGCCGGCATTTGCCAAGAACAAGGAACATCGGCATCAGGCGATTCAGGCTTATAAACGATTGAATTTGATGGCAATGCAACTTATAAAAAGAGGTGGTATTCTTATGAGTTTCTCTTGTTCACAAGTAGTGACTGAAGATATTTTTTATCACACTTGTGTTGCTGCCGGGATAGAAAGTGGGAGAGATTTATTATTGCTGAGAAAAATGTCTCAAGGACAAGACCACCCTGTCAGTTTGTTCCACCCGGAAGGAAGTTATCTCAAGGGACTAATGTTTTATGTCCGTTAGACTTATTTGAAATTTAGAGGCATTGTCTTACCTTAGTACAAAATTTTGAACATGGCAATTCGACGTCCTTTCAATATCCATAAATGGATAGAAGAGCACCGCAGTGAGTTGAAACCTCCTGTAGGAAACAGGAATCTGTTTCAGGAAGCTGATGACTTCATCGTGATGATCGTTGCAGGTCCCAATGCTCGAAAAGACTACCATTACAATGAAACAGAGGAATGGTTTTATCAAATAGAAGGAGACATTACCGTTCGAATACAAGAAGATGGAAAACCCGTTGATGTGCCGATCAAAGAGGGTGAGATTTTTTTGTTGCCTTCACGCACTCCCCACTCGCCGATCAGACCTGCTAATACGATAGGTTTGGTTATCGAAGCGAAGAGAAGACCACAAGATACGGATGGATTGATGTGGTTTTGTGAAAAGTGCAATGAGCCACTTCATCAATACTTTTTTCCTCTCAAGGATATAGAGAAAGATTTTATTCCGAGGTTTAAGGAATATTATAATTCTGAAGAGTTTAGAACATGTAAATCTTGCGGACATGTCATGGAGACAGATCCGAGATTTGTAGAAGCAAAATAAAACTTTTTGAAAAAAATATATTTTGCTTCCGATTTTCATCTTGGCGTGAATGCTGCTGGTACATCGAAACAAAGAGAAAAGGATGTTGCAGCTTGGATGGATGAAATCGCAGATGACGCCTCAGATTTATTTTTGTTGGGAGATGTTTTCGACTTTTGGTTTGAATATAAAACCGTAATTCCTAAAGGATATTCCTTATTGTTTTCAAAACTGAGGAAGCTTGCAGATAAAGGAGTAAATCTACATTACTTCAAAGGCAATCACGATCTTTGGTTATTAGATTATTTTGAAGAGGAATTTGAAATGAAAATTTATTCTGATCCTCAGGTGTTTCAGCTGCTTGGAAAAAAATTTTACATCGGACACGGAGATGGATTGGGACCTGGAGATAAAGGTTATAAACGATTAAAAAGACTTTTTCGCTCACCTTTATCCCAGTATGCATATCGCTGGTTGCATCCCGATATCGGGATACGATTAGCTGGATTTTTCTCTCATAAGAGTAGGGCAGCTCAATCGCATGAAGAGATTTTTTTAGGTCCTGATAAAGAATGGCTGATTCAATACGCTGAGAGAAAATCACAGACGCTTGAGGTCGATTATTTTGTTTTTGGTCACAGACATCTCCCAATAAATTACCTTCTGGACAATGGAAGATGCAGGTATATAAATCTGGGAGACTGGATGAGTTTCAGATCCTTTGGAGTTTTTGATGGAGATCATATGGAAATTCAATTTTATAAGAATGAGATGGGCAAAATATATTCTTAAATTTCGTATGAATTTCATTCACATATTTATCAATTCATCGCTGTGGATTTGCTTTAGTTTCAGCAATTCATTGCAAGCTCAAATTATTCAGGACAGTTGGCGCTTTAAAGACACAATACATATCTCGGCAGACCAGGTCTTTATGGACCAGTTATCCCGGATTTTTGTATTTTCTGCAAAGGAAAAGAAATTGAGTATTGTTGACCAATTGAGCAATCCACTCGTGGTCCATACCAATAGAGATTTTTCAAAAAACACTTTTATCGATGCATCCAATCCTTATAAAATATTGATTTATTATCCAGAAGCTTCGAGGATACAATTTTTGGATAAATTTTTGGCGGTGTTGACCGAAAGAAATATCGGTGAAATGTCTCAGTCTGATGTGGTTGGAGTGAACACCGGTGGTGAATTGATGTATTTCAAAGATTCGAGAATTCACATCGAACAGATTTCACCAGTTGAACCTATTGTATCACAATCGATTTTCTTTGAACGCACAGATACATATCTAGGAGGTGTAAAATTATTGCAGTGCCAACAAAATTATTTTTTGCTTATACCCGGAAAAGGTTTGATGATATTTGATTCATTTTTAAATCTAGTAGGAGAATATTCAAATCATGAAATAAAACTGATCACGACGGATAGAAATGACATATATCTGAGCAATGGGATCAACATCTTTGTATGGGACCTGAAAAAGCATGAAGCTATTGCCATTTTTCATTCACAAGAGCCTATTCAATCATTTGCTATCATGGGACAAAAATTACTCATATGTGATGAACGCCATCGGGTAATTTTATACGAAAACCAAAGCCGATAATTATTATTGTTGACTTTAAATTGTCATCAATTCCTTGTCTTTTTGTTCAACTATTTTTTCAATTTTTGAAATATAGTCGTTCACCTGATTTTGCAGATCAGTTTCTTTACGCTTAGCGATATCTTCAGCCAATCCATTTTTTTGTTCCTTCTTTATGGACTCCAATATTTTATGTCTGATGGACCGAATTCCTACTTTAGCTTCTTCTCCGTAGTGTTTGACCTGCTTTACAAATTCTTTACGTCTTTCCTCAGTAAGTGGTGGTATCAATAATCGGATCATTTCTCCATCATTTTGAGGAGTCAGTCCAATGTTGGATTCAAAGATGGCCTTTTCGATGTCACCAATGATCTTTTTTTCCCAGGGCTGTATGATGATGGTTTTTGTATCGCCGAGTGAGATATTGGCCACTTGCTGAATGGGTACAGGGGAGCCATAGTAAGGTACCATGATGCCCTCCAACATTGACGTAGAGGCCTTACCTGTTCTTACTTTATGTAGTTCTTTATGCAAATGCTCCAGGCTTTTTTCAAAGTCATCTTTTGCTTTTTTAATCAGTGCATCGAGTTCTGCCGACATACAGGAATAGTTTTTATAAATGGGTACTGAATTTTAATTTTTTTCCAGTGAATTTCTTTAGTACAATTACTCTCTGTTTAAACCTACATAGCGCAAGATAAGAAATATCAGCATTACCAATGATGAGAGAGCTGCTGAAACGTAAGTCATTGCGGCCCATTTCAAAGCATCTTTTGCTCCTTCATGCTCAGCAGTTGTGGTTGTACCTGATTGTTCTAACCACACCAATGCTCGTTTGCTGGCATCAAATTCTACAGGCAAGGTGATCACGCTAAATGCGGTGGTGATCATAAATGCGATGATGGTGATAAGCAATAAACTTGGAAAAGTATTTGCGAGCATAAACGCAGCCATCAATAAAAATTGTTGAGCCATTGAGGCTACTTGTACTACTGGTACAATGCGTGATCTCAATGTCAGCATGGTATAAGCCGTAGCATGTTGCACAGCGTGACCGCACTCGTGTGCAGCAACAGCTGAAGCTGCGACAGATCTCCCATTGAAAACGTCAGGACTTAGGTTTACTGTCTTGTTGCTTGGATTATAATGATCAGACAGGAAACCTTGGCCTTGAACTACCTGTACATCGTGTATATTATAATAGCTCAGCATGTGTTCGGCAATTTCCTTTCCGCTCATTCCATTTCTAAGACCAACGGTCGAGTAGTGTTTAAACTTACTCTGCAATCTTCCACTAATGAACATTCCAATAACCGACATCACTATTGTGATGCCATAATAAATCATATAATCTGCATTAAGTACCATGTCGTATAGTTTTCACCTTATAATTCGATTTTGAGAAAAATAGTTTATTTTTTATTGAATTTTTTCTGCGCCAAAGTAAGCTTGTAATGCTTTAGGAATATGTATGCCATCCTCAGTCTGGTGATTTTCCAAGAGACCTGCAACTATCCTCGCTAAGGCAAGTGCACTTCCATTGAGTGTATGCGCCAAAACTGATTGACCATTTTCATTTTTGAATCTTAATTTCATTCTATTGGACTGAAAAGTTTCAAAATTGGATACAGAGCTAACTTCCAACCATCTTTTTTGGGCATTGGAATACACCTCGAAGTCATAGGTCAATGCGGAAGCAAATCCCATATCTCCTCCGCACAAACGCAGTATCCGATAAGGCAATTCCAGCTTTTCCAAAAGCATTGCCACATGTTCCAACATGCCATGTAGGGCTTTGTATGAGTTCTCAGGATGTTCTATCCTCACGATTTCAACTTTGTCAAATTGGTGTACGCGATTGAGACCTTTGACGTGGGCGCCGTATGATCCTGCCTCTCTTCTGAAACAGGGCGTATAACCACACATTTTAATGGGCAGTTGGTCTTCGCGCAGCAATACGTCTCTATATATATTGGTGACAGGCACTTCTGCTGTTGGGATCAAGTAAAGGTCATCCTTTTCAACATAGTACATTTGGCCCTCTTTGTCCGGAATTTGCCCGGTTGCCCTACCAGAAGCTTCGTTGACCATCAGGGGAGTTTGAATCTCTTCATAGCCTGCCCGATTGGCCTCATCAAGGAAGAAATTGATCAAAGCGCGTTGAAGTCTGGCGCCTTGACCACGATATAAGATGAATCCGCTTCCTGTAATTTTGACACCAAGCTCCATATCGAACAATTGATATTTTTTGGCCAATTCCCAGTGTGGCAATGAGCTCTCTTCTGCATCTTTAGCAGCGATGGATCCATACCGGAAGACCTCATTTTCTTCTGCAGTTTTTCCAAACGGCACAGTTTCATGTGGTACATTGGGCAGCTGAAGCAAGATATCTTCTATCTTGGCTTCTATTGTCGCTAGCGAACTTTCTGAAATTTTGGCTTCTTCTTTTAACCTGAGGACTTCTTCTCTGATCTTGTTCCCACCGCTCTGGTCTCCTTTTTTCATGTATTCTCCCACTTCTTTAGAGAGTTTGTTGATCAAAGCCAGTTGGTTATCCAAAGAGCTTTGTGTCTCCTTCCTATATTGGTCAAGAGTCAATATTTCATCAACTTTCATCAGCTGAGCATCGCTGAGATTTCTCTTTTGATATCCCGTGACAATTCTGTCTTTTTCATTTCTGAAAATTCTCATCTCCACCATAATCTCAAATTTTCGGCAATTTTACAGCAAGATCTACATTTTTTTCGAAAAAAAACTTGACGAGATATGATTAAAAAGATTTATCTTTGCAGGGTTGGAGGAATTCTTTCGATTTAACAACTCCTCGAGCTTTTCACAACATATATTTCATTTCTTATATCTATTTGCAATTTCATTAAAACCGAATTCGCCATCTATTTTTGTTAATTCTAATCTGATTATCCATTATCTCTATGTATGATATTTTGCAGCTCAACGACATGCTTGTACCTGAGCTAAAAGACATAGCCCAAAAACTGGGAATAACACATTTACAAAAGCTTTCCAAACAAGATTTGATCTACAGAATCCTGGACCAACAAGCCTTGGCAGGAGGGAAAAAATCTGATGCTGACAATGGCTCTGACGCCGATGCAGAACCTGAATACGAGCTTTTGGAAAATGAAAATAATCTGCGCAACCGAAGGAAAAGAACCGTGCGCAAATCTGCCCCCGAAAAAATAGGAGGCAGCCACCTGACTGGACAACCACGTGTTATAGAGCAAGACAATAGCGCACCTGTAGCTAAAAAGCCAAATCACAAGGAGCAAAAACCTCAGATCGCTCAAGCAGAGACCAAGAAAGAGTTGTTCCCGGTTGATGAAACTCAAAAACAAACCGCTGAAGATGTTAAACAGCCAAAACATGTACGCAAAGAAAAACCGGTGCGATTTGACAAGAGCAGTCCGGTAGAGAAGGAGCCAGCTGTTGAGAAAACGGTTGTCGAAACTGAATCGCAGGATTCGGCAATGGAGTCTGATCAAGCTGATAAGCCTAGAATTCATGAAAGAAAAGGGCGTGTTCAGCATCATAAAAGACAGAATCAGGAACAAGAGGTTTTCGAACCTGTCAACGATATTTCAGGACCACTGGAAGCCAAGCAACAAGTAGAAGCCAAACCGGCTGTGCCGCTGTTTAATGTAGACCTTGAAGGCCTGGTTGAGGGACTGGGAGTTCTGGAAATGATGCAAGAAGGATATGGATTCCTCCGCAGCGGAGATTATAATTATTTGTCATCACCGGATGATGTTTATGTTTCTCCTTCGCAAATCAAACTTTTTGGCTTGAAAACCGGAGATACTGTACAAGGTGCTGTTCGGCCTCCAAAAGAAGGTGAGAAGTATTTCGCATTGCTCAAAGTGTCAAAAATTAACGGCCTTGATCCTAGTATGATCCGAGATCGGATTCCGTTCGACTTTTTGACTCCTCTATTTCCCAATGAAAAGTTCAAATTGATCAATCGATCCGGTAAAGATTATGGCAATCGGATGATAGACCTTTTCACGCCAATAGGTAAGGGTCAGAGAGGGCTCATCGTCGCACAACCTAAAACAGGAAAGACCTTCCTGCTCAAGGATATTGCCAATGCCATTTCAGCCAATCATCCGGAATGTTATATGATCGTTTTACTGGTAGATGAGCGTCCGGAAGAGGTAACCGATATGAAGAGGAGCGTCAATGCTGAAGTGATTTCTTCAACCTTTGACGAACCTGCTGACAATCACGTAAGAGTAGCCAATATCGTACTTGAGAAAGCCAAACGCATGGTCGAATGCGGCCACGATGTAGTAATCTTGTTGGATTCAATTACAAGATTGGCAAGAGCCTACAATACTGTCGCTCCTTCTTCAGGAAAAGTATTGTCAGGAGGTGTTGAAGCCAATGCATTGCAAAAACCAAAGAAATTTTTTGGCGCAGCCAGAAAAATTGAGAATGGTGGATCATTGACCATACTTGCTACCGCATTGATCGATACAGGAAGTAAAATGGATGGAGTGATTTTTGAGGAGTTCAAAGGAACGGGTAATATGGAGTTGCAACTCGATAGAACTTTGGCCAACAAGCGATTGTACCCATCTATCGACCTTACAAAATCCAGTACCAGAAGAGAAGATCTTCTCCTTGACGAATCCATCATACAGAAAATGTTCGTGCTGCGTAACCATCTCGCAGACATGAAACCTGAAGAAGCCATAGAATTCATCAAAAAACATATGGTCGGTACCTTGACGAATGAAGATTTTCTGATTTCGATGAATAGTTAAACAAACCACTAGTATTTAATAAGAATTTTGTATCTTTGCGTTCCTTTAAAAAAGCTGACTTAAAAATTGTATCATGAAACGTACTTTTCAGCCATCCAGAAGAAAAAGAGCTAACAAACACGGTTTTCGCTCCAGAATGAAGTCTAAAAATGGACGCAAAGTTCTTGCGAGACGTAGAAGCCGTGGCCGCGTAAGGCTGACTGTTTCCAGCGAAAGCAGCTTGAAGTAAGCTGGTTTGCTATGAAAACAGACGAGACTCCTCGGATGAGTTTCGGCAAAGCCCTACGACTTCGCTCTACCAAGTCAATCGATGCCCTTTTTTCCGAAGGCTCGATGATGCAATCTTCACCACTTCTACTGAAATACAATCAAAGCAACAGGCAAGACCTCAGTCCTGTACAATTTGTATTCGCCGTATCCAAAAAAAAGCACCCCAAAGCAAGCACCCGCAATACCATCAAAAGAAGAATGAAAGAAGCGTGCCGACGCAATCTTCACCTGCTGCAGCTTCCACTAGCTGAGTTCAAAATGGATATTGCAATCATTTATACCCCAACCAAATCTTTGCCCTATACAGCAATTGAGAAAGCTATTATATCAATTTTTTTGCGCTTGTCAGACTTACTCCTCAAGACTTAAACAGTTGCCCTTACATTGAGGGTAAACCAGACTGACTTGTATTTACACCCGGATTTTCAGTTGAGATTCGTCGTGTTAGACAAATTAATCAGTAGATAATTTGACTTGCGATAGAATACAGCTGAAAACTTGAGTTTAAGAACTTCTTAACGAATGGAAATTAAACTAGGAGGGTGATTGTCTGTCAGACTATTAAATTCTATTAAAATGAAAACTTCTGCAATCTCTTCCAAATCAATTCTTAATCTAGGAGTGATTTTACTTTTTGTGACTGCGTTTTCTTGCAAACAGCAGAACCAACTGATGAAGCCTGCATCTGCTTCAAACGTTCAGATTCAGAAGAAAACTAATTCTTTTTCAATGATTAAAATTGTAAAGAAGAAAACCTCAGCCAAAACTGCAAAAACTTCTGTAGAGGAAGCTGACCAGGTTGTAGTGAGCAAAAGCAATACAGACACCAAAGTCACCGACCAGGCTAATAAAGAAGATCAGGTGGTCATTATAGCCGATAATAAACAAAGCCAGACCAAAACACAAAACAAAGAGAGAGAAATCGAAATAGACACAAGCGAATTCGATCAAATATTGGTGGATCAAACGCATGAAGTTGAGATTGATACTTCTGAATTGGAACTGAAATAGACTGGTATCTTTTCAAATCCTTGATGCGAAAGGCTTATCTTCGTCCATCCAATTTTCCCCAAGATGAGCTGGTCCTGGAAGCGAACGATTATACTGATCATGAGTGTGGCGATGCTCTATGTGGTAGGCGTATTGTACCTGTATATTTTTATTGACCACATCGTATTTCAACCCCGGCATCTAGCACAGAATCAAAGTCCTGTATTTACGAATTCGGCAAAGCATGTTATCCTAAGCCATCCGGACAAAGAAGTCATAGACAACTACCATTTTATTCAGAAAGCGGGGACTTCTAAAGGTTGTATGATTTTTTTTCATGGCTACAAAGGAAATATCGACGACTGGAACGCGTATATAGATTATTTCTACGATCAGGGTTACGATGTATTTGCTCCTGAATACCGGGGTTACGGAAGATCTGCTTACAATTCTTCCGAGATTCATATGTATGAAGATGCTACCCTCGCAATGGCTTATGTTAGAAAGCAATACAGGGAAGATAGTATCTTGGTATATGGAGTAGATATAGGAGCAGTAGTTGCAGCCTATACTAATATGAGTATACCCAACAGGATGACAGTTCTTGAAAATCCTGTTTATGGGATTAAAAATTGGCTTTACAAGAAATTTCCGGCATTGTGGTTGCATCTGGAGCTCAAGTACGACTTTATCATACAAGAGTATTTACCCAATGCGATCAGCCCTACTTTTATTTTGGCTTCTAAAAAGAACGAGTTTGCTACACAATCAGAACTGAATCAAATGCGAAATCAACTTAAAGACCGCAATAAGTTCAGCTGGATTGACCAAACCAATATTGAAAATGATAAACAATTTCCACCTATTGAGCAACTCAATTTGATCCTCTCCTACGAATGAATTTACCTGTCTTCTGAAACCCATGGGAAAACGGACAAAACTTGAAAAATTTGCAGAGAACCTTCAACTGCCCAATGTTTTTGAAAATTTTGAATTTAAGCTGCCGGCACTTTACAAATCCCTGGGAGAAAAAGTAGATTTCAAAGGGACCTGGAAGTCAGCTTACTTTCAGAATGCAAAGCCTCTGGTGATTGAGCTCGCCTGTGGTAGGGGTGAGTATTCGTGCGCCCTTGCTGCCAGATATCCGGAAAAGAATTTTATTGGAATTGATATCAAGGGAGCACGAATATGGGAAGGTGCCAAGAAAGCGATGGATAAACAACTGCATAATGTCTGTTTCGTAAGATCGCGCATCGAGTTACTGGCGGCATTCTTTTCGCCTTCGGAAGTAGATGAATTGTGGATCACCTTTCCGGATCCATTTTTGAAAAAAAGCCGTTCCAACAAAAGACTGACTTCTTCACCTTTTCTGGACCTTTATACCTCGTATTTAAAGCCATCAGCTCTTTTGCACCTCAAAACCGACGATGACACTTTATATCAATTCTCCCTGGAAACTATTTCTTCGCACCCAGGATTTAAAATTCTTCTTCATCATCATGATATTTATCAATCAGAACTTCCGGGGATTGAAGACATGGATATTCGGACTTACTATGAAAAAAAACATCTGTTAGCAGGAAAATCGATCAAATATATTCGATTTCAATTCTGCGGTTAATGGATTCATTGCCAGCTACTCAGCAATCAAATATATTATTAAAATATATAATATATAATTGCATATATTGAAAATTGGAGTAACTTTGAGCTAAAGATAGGTGAAGAATGAAATTTGGCTTTTTCAGTCTGGCTTTCTCGTTCGGTATATATTTAAGTGCGCAATCTGTAACGTGGGATTGGTGTGCGATGGCACAGCATGAATTCCAAATACAAGCCTCCGGCCCAAATTTAGAATGTGACATTACGGATGCGTACTGGGACAAAAATTCTGCGGTCTGGCATGTTTATTTATCCCAAAAAGCATTTGGTTATGTGATTGAGCCTCAACGTTTGGCCATGCATATCGATGCACAAGGGACAGTGCTCTTCAAAACCGGAGTTGCTGTAAAGAAACTTTCGGAGAAGATCACAGCCAACAGCTTCAGAAATACCGAGATCAGTATTGCCGGTGCTTACCTCAAAAGCGTACTCCACTCAGAAGTTGCGCTGCAGCAGATCAATACAAGGACAGATGAGGCTGCGCGACTTCAGGTCAATAGTTCTCAGACAGAGATTATAGAATCACAAAAGGCTTTCTATTACGATGAGAATACCGGGCAGTTGATTGCTGCTTTTAAACTGGTATGGCAGCGCCCGGATGAACATTCTGTGCAACAAATTATCGTTGCAGACGAAGATGTAACTGTACTCCAACATTCTGAGCGGGTGCTTTCCTGCGAGCTTATTCCCGGACAGTTCAGCATGAATCAAAACCGTATCGTTTCAGTTTCTGCGCCATTTGCGGCACCTGACGCATCCTATCGCGTATTTGCTCAACCGACAGAAAGTCCATCTCATGGTTCTCGTACATTAATAGTTAATCCTCATCTTCTCAATCCGGATGCAAGTCCATTGGGTTGGCATGATGACGGCTCAGGAAGCTCCACATACACTCGTGGTAACAATTGCTTGTCATATGAAGATCGTGACGCGAACAATGCACCGGAGGCTGACAGCAATTTTGCAGATGGTGGGGCCGATCTGCGATTTGACTTCCCATTGCATATAGATACTATTCCTGAAATCAATAAGGATGCCTCAGTTAGCAATCTCTTTTATTGGAACAATATCATGCATGATGTATGGCATCGATATGGATTTGATGAGCTTTCAGGGAATTTTCAAGCGGACAATTTTTATAGAGGTGGACTATCCGGTGATCGTGTGAAAGCAGAAACGCTGGATGATATTTGGGAAGCCCGAAACAATGCAAATTTTTATACTCCCTCGGATGGCACATCTCCCGTCATGCAGATGTATGTCTGGCAACAACCCGTGTATGACACGATAATTTGCAGCACGCTCAGTGGTTTCAAAAGAAAAGTACCCTACATACAAGCTACAGTTTCTAAACCTTTGAAATCACCATTTACCGGAACCGTGGTTTTGGCAGATGACGGGTCTTCTGCACCCCAATGTGCATGTGAAGCATTGAAAAATGGTGCATTGGTCAAGGGAAAAATTGTTTTGATAGACCGTGGTATCTGTACCTTTAATGCGAAGATAGCAAGGGCAATTGCCGCCGGTGCAACAGGCGTCATCATTGCCAACAATGTGAATACGGCTCCCTTTGTAATCTCTGGCTATCTCTCATCGGCTGGAGTTCCTGTGGTGATGATTAGCCAGCAAGACGGCGATTGGCTCAAATCGAAGTTGTCAGACACTCTCTCTGCACAAATTCTTCCGACTTCAAAGAAACTCATCCAAACTTCCTCAGCTACAATCGAGTTATCCCAGGCTGATTTTGGGGTAGGAATACCGAAGTATTTATCAGCAGAAGCCATTCTGGTGAGAGATCTTTGGGCACCATGGAGCGACGCTTGCGACTCCATAGTGAATTCCTCAGAACTTCAAGGCAATATTGCCCTGATCGACAAGGCCAACTGTTATCCAGATTTGCAAGCCTTGCATGCTCAGAAAGCAGGTGCAGTAGCAGTAGTCATGATGAGCGATTCAGACGAATATCCGTCATCTCTTGACAATAGTTCATACGGAAGTTTGATCCAAATTCCTGTCATGCAGGTTTCTGCTTCAGATGCAGCCATTTTGATGCAGCATCTAAACAAGCCTGTATCGATAGAAAATCGATTACCTCCTTTGCTTGATGGCTCGTTTGATGCCGGGATTATCTGTCACGAATACGCTCATGGTATCTCCAATCGGCTCACCGGCGGACCCTCAACTGTCAGCTGTCTGGACAATGTGGAGCAGGCCGGAGAAGGCTGGAGCGACTATTTTGGTCTTTTCATGACCTCTCGCCCGTCGGATTATCCTTATCTCAATCGAGGAGTAGGTACTTGGCCTTCTGGTCATCCTCAAGCAGGCATCGGTGTGAGACCTACGCCTTACAATGTTGACCTCAAGATAGATCCTGCTGATTATTCACAACTGAATGACTTGCAGATCATTTCACAACCACACGGGATAGGATACATCTGGTGCTCAATGTTGTGGGATTTACATTGGGCTTTTATCAAAACATACGGCAACGAGCAGAATGTGTACAACAGCGGCTCTTCTAAAGGAAATATAAAAGTGGCGCGATTGGTGATGGAGGGCTTAAAATTGCAAACCTGTAGTCCCGGATTTGTCGATTCTAGAAATGCGATTTTGAAAGCAGACAGCTTGCTTTTTGGCGGGGCCAATTCATGTATAATTTGGAATGTGTTTGCGAGAAGGGGATTGGGTTTTAGTGCAAATCAAGGCAGCAGTTTCAGGCGTAATGACGGCGTGGCTGCATACAATCTGCCACCCGGCTGTGTCAAAATGAACGAATCCGAATTATTCGGGAGCATAGTCCTGGCAGCAGAGGACTTGTCACTGTATAGCACGGCATTGCAAGACGCAATCCGTTTATCCTGGACAATAGACCCCTCTCTCCGAAATCTCCCCTGGAAGCTCGTAAGAAGGGCTGAGGGACAATCAGATGAAATGATTGTAGCAGAAGGAGACGATGCTCATGAAACTTTGGCTTATGTTGATGTCAAAGTCTCCAAATCAAAGCGATATCATTATCAGATCCGATTCTTCAAGAATGACGTAGAAGTGCGATCCGACTGGGTCACAGCAATTCTAAAGCAGGACAGGTCCTCAGTAATTTGGAGTTTGTATCCAAACCCTGCACGTGATTTCATCTTATTAAAGTCAAAAGATCCGGTTGGCAGCAGAATGAGGATCAGCTTGTACGAAATGAATGGGAAACTGATTGATCAGAATTTTTTTTACAAAGGATCTGAAAGTGAGTTTAGGATCAATATTTCAGATCTTATACCCGGACATTATGTGGTACAATGTATCGGGAGTGGCGGTTCAGAAAATCTGGTTTTTGAGAAAAAGTAGTTTGACCTAAATGATGATGTTTGTAAAGACCTCATCAGGAATTTCTCGTTCCAATGATGATGATTTTCAACTATCAATTTACAGCTTTTATTGTGGTGGTGCCGCAGTGGATTGGCTTGAGAACCGAAGTTTAAAGTGGATGATCTATATTTAAAATACTACTCATTCCAACAATCAACAACATGAAAAAATACCTGATATTATTCTTACTTTTCCTGATTCAGATTGAATGTATAGCGCAGTATTCTCGTGTGTACGAATCCTATAGAAAAAATATCAGTAGAATCGTAGAAGGAATAGATACAGATATTATTGAAGATGAACAGGGTAAAACTTATT
>Ga0268298_10000050_pt1 | contig 136800 bp, 94 predicted proteins | sample WWTPWeurt_MetaG_FD_194462 | JGI IMG/M metagenome (GOLD analysis project Ga0268298, IMG submission 194462) | Activated sludge microbial communities from WWTP in Nijmegen, Gelderland, Netherland - WWTP Weurt | ecosystem: Engineered > WWTP > Aerobic digester > Activated sludge | place...
TGTTTGTTGTAGAGAAGATCATGATAATCCTTCATCGATAGAGTTTGCTAATTCAAAGCCAGGGAGTACTGATACTCTTGAAGAAAATTTCTTTGAAAATGCGAATAATCAGCCAAGAAAAAAAAATATTGAAAAATCTTATAATCTTTTTTTATACTATGGTGTTCCTTATCAGCCAGAAAATAGTGAAGATAATAATAGTCTTAAAATTTTGTTAATGAAGTGCTTTTGCAAAGATTGCTGTAATACATCTACGAGGTTTCCACTTATGAGAATTCGTGAAAGAAGAGAGCTCGTTTTTAATTCAAAATCTGAATTTAGAGTACAGCGTTTTATTCAATTTATTGTTTGGATAAAAGGAAATTTTTGTGCTGTGGATTTACCAATTTTTACTGAAGGGAATTATGATCAAAAATGGGAGGATTTTTGTCAATATCACATGCCATTTCCATCGCCGCAGTGGTATTGCTTAATGATGAAAAATGGATATACAAATCCATGGAAAAACATTATTGAATTAATAAGATCATTTAAATTACAAGTAGGAGAGGAGATCCATGTAATTAAAAATTTTCCATTTAAACCGTTAGAATTAAATTTACCAACAATGATGCGAACAGTGCAAATTTCTGGTTACAAAATTTCATTTGATTCAGAAAATAATTCTATTATAAAAAATTTTCATAATGATTCAGGGGATTCGTTGAAGAATATCATTCCGAATCCGATATATCATTATTATGATGAAATTGGAGAAAAGATTATATGCGCTTTGAATTTACAAGATAATGGACAGTATGAGGCTGTTCCCGGAGGGTTTTTTCCTACCTGCATGTTTTTTAGAGATGTGATGAGAAATATTATAAATAGTACAACTGAAGATCAGGGAAGTCAAAATAGCCCATTTTCTGATTCTATTGATTCTAATGCTTCTTTAAAAAAAAAAAAATAGTAGTATCCTGAAAATAAAGGAAGATAATAATTTTATTGAAGGTGAAAATAGTAAATAATTTTTTCAAAAAGTATAAAAATGAAAAATTTTTGTTGACAATGTTTTTCTGCTCTGTATAATCTATCTTGTACTTGATTGAAATTTTTTTGTTAAAATTCAATTTAAGGCAAAGGAATTTTGTTCTTTGATTTTTTGATAATAAGTCAACGTTCATAAAAGTTTGGGTCTATATGTAAGAATGTAGCGGTCAGAAAAAAATTTTAGTAATGAAGAGTTTGATTCTGGCTCAGAGTGAACGCTGGCGGCGTGCTTAACACATGCAAGTCGAACGCGAAAGTTCTTCGGAATGAGTAGAGTGGCGGACTGGTGAGGAACGCGTGGGAATCTGCCTATTAGTAGGGAATATACCAGGGAAACTTGGGGTAATACCATATAATGTCAGTAATGATCAAAGATGGCTTTATGCTGTCGCTAATGGATGAGCCTGCGTACTATTAGTTAGTTGGTGAGGTAATTGCTTACCAAGACGATGATGGTTATCCGGCCTGAGAGGGTGATCGGACACATTGGGACTGAGATATGGCCCTAACTCCTACGGGAGGCAGCAGTGGGGAATTTTGCGCAATGGACGAAAGTCTGACGCAGCAACGCCGCGTGGAGGATGAAGGTCTTCGGATTGTAAACTTCTGTTAATCGGGAAGAAAGAGTGAAAGTTAATACCTTTTGCTTATGACGTTACCGGTTGAGAAAGCCCCGGCTAACTTCGTGCCAGCAGCCGCGGTAATACGAAGGGGGCAAGCGTTATTCGGAATGATTGGGTGTAAAGGGCGTGTAGGCGGTATTGTAAGTTTGTTGTTTAATCTCTTAACCTAATTAAGAGGCCGCAATAAATACTGCAGTGCTTGAGTATAACAGAGAAAAACGGAATTCTCGGAGTAGCGGTTAAATGCGTAGATCTCGAGAGGAACGCCAATGGTGAAGACAGTTTTTTGGGTTATTACTGACGCTGAGGCGCGAAGGCGTGGGGAGCAAACAGGATTAGATACCCTGGTAGTCCACGCAGTAAACGATGATCACTAGATGTCTGGGTAAAACTGGGTGTCGTAGCTAACGCGATAAGTGATCCACCTGGGGAGTACGGTCGCAAGACTAAAACTTAAAGAAATTGACGGGGGTCCGCACAAGCGGTGGAACATGTGGTTTAATTCGATACTACGCGAGGAACCTTACCTGGGTTTGACATGTTTACGATTGATGTGGAAACATATCGTCTTTGGAGTAATTCAAAGCGTAAACACAGGTGTTGCATGGCTGTCGTCAGCTCGTGTCGTGAGATGTTAGGTTAAGTCCTTTAACGAGCGCAACTCTTTTCGTTAGTTGCTAACCTTTTGGGTGCACTTTAACGATACTGCCCGGGAAATCGGGAGGAAGGGGAGAATGACGTCAAGTCCGCATGGCCCTTATGTCCAGGGCTACACACGTGTTACAATGGCTAATACAAAGGGATGCTAACCCGTAAGGGGGCGCAAATCTCATAAAGTTAGTCTCAGTTCGGATTGAAGTCTGCAATTCGACTTCATGAAGCTGAAATCGCTAGTAATCGCGCATCAGAACGGCGCGGTGAATACGTTCTCGGACCTTGTACACACCGCCCGTCAAGCCATGAGAGCTGTTTGTACCTAAAAATGTTTTCGCTAACCGTAAGGGGGCGAGATGTCGAAGGTATGAGGAGTGATTGGGGTTAAGTCGTAACAAGGTAGCTGTAGGAGAACCTGCGGCTGGATCACCTCCTTTTAAGGGAGAAGAACCTTATGAAAATAAGGTTTATTGATCGTTATATCTTGTATATAGACTCATCAAATTTTTATTGTTCGTTGTTAAAAAAATTATTAGGTCGGCTAATTTCTATGTTTTCAGTTTGGGTCTATAGCTCAGCTGGTTAGAGCACCCCGCTGATAACGGGGAGGTCGGTCGTTCGAGTCGACTTAGACCCACCATTTTGGGGGCGTAGCTCAGTTGGCAGAGCGCCTGTTTTGCACGCAGGAGGTCATCGGTTCAATTCCGATCGTCTCCACCATATTTTAATATAGTGGAGTTTTTTATTGAATTCTAAAGTTGAATTCTAAAAAAGTAAAAATTTAGGTTTTAAATAATATAAATTTTTATTATTTTGTAAAAAAGATATTTTTTTATCAAAAAGCAGAAGATACAAATGAAAATTTGTTCTTTGAAATGTATATTTTTCAAATAATTATGACACTGAGTACAGTGTCAGTTTTAAATTTTAAAAAGATTTTAGATATTTTTGATTAACTAAGAAAGGGCTTCTGGTGGATGCCTTGGTATTAGGAAGCGAAGAAGGACGTGAATGGCTGCGATAAGCTACGGGGAACCGCCAAAGAGGTTATGATCCGGAGATTTCCGAATGGGGAAACCTTGTCTGACCAAAATCAGATAGTCTCATTATGAATATATAGTTTTGAGACGCGAACGTTGCGAACTGAAACATCTCAGTAGCAATAGGAAAAGAAAACGAATGTGATTTCCTGAGTAGTGGTGAGCGAAACGGAATGAGCCTAAATTTACAGTGTGTAGAAGCCTACAAGCGTTGCATTGTAAAGGTTGTGAGAGAAAGAAATGTTTTTTTGTAGAAAAACGTCTGACTTTTAAAGTAAGATGAACGTTATGGAAAGAGCGTCCATAGAGGGTGACAGGCCCGTAGTCGAATACTTTGAAAGATTATTCAGATCTTCTTTTTTCTCGAGTATCACAGAGCACGTGTAATTCTGTGAGAATCTGCCCAGACCATTGGGTAAGGCTAAATATTTCCTAATGACCGATAGCGAACAAGTACCGTGAGGGAAAGGTGAAAAGAACCCCGGGAGGGGAGTGAAATAGACCCTGAAACCAGATGCCTATAAGCGGTGGAAGTGCTACGTAAATAAGCATGACCACGTACCTTTTGCATAATGAGCCAACGAGTTATTGTATGTTGCAAGGTTAAGTTTTGAAAGAACGGAGCCGTAGCGAAAGCGAGTCTTAAAAGGGCGACAATTTTAGTAGCATGCAATAGACCCGAAACCTAGCGAGCTATCTATATCCAGGATGAAATTTCAGTTACATGAAATGAAGGTCCGAACCTGTGTGGGTCGAAAACTACTAGGATGAGGTGTGGATAGGAGTGAAAGGCTAATCAAGCTGGGAGATAGCTGGTTCTTTCCGAAATATATTTAGGTATAGCCTTTACAAGTAATTCATAGGGGTAAAGCACAGTTTTAATTTTGGGGTCGTCAGATTACCGGATTTTTACTAACTCTGAATACTATGAATGGTATGTAAGGAGACAGACGGCGGGAGATAAGTTCCGTCGTCAAAAGGGAAACAGCCCAGATCGTCAGCTAAGGTCCCAAAATGTTTGCTAAGTGTTTAAAGAAGTGAAAATACATAGACAGCCAGGAGGTTGGCTTAGAAGCAGCCATCCTTTAAAGAAAGCGTAATAGCTCACTGGTCAAGTGTTTTTGCGCTGAAGTATACACGGGGCTAAGCAAACTACCGAAGCTACGGCTTGTCATTGGAAACAATGACAGGGGTAGGAAAGCGTTCTTAAGCAGATACGAGTTTAACCGAGAGGGTAGATGATGGGCTTAAGAAGTGAATATGTTGGTATAAGTAACGAAAAAACAGGTGAGAGTCCTGTTCGTCGAAAATCTAAGGTTTCCTGAGAACGGTTTATCCACTCAGGGTTAGTCGACCCCTAAGCCGAGGCCAATTGGAGTAGGTGATGGGCAACAGGTTAATATTCCTGTACTATGTAAAATACGTTGTAAATCGAGAGGAGTGACGCAGAAGGATAGGCTACAGAAGACAAGGTTGTCATCCAAGTCACAAGAGAGGTTTTACGGAAAATACGTAAAGCTGTTAAATTGAGTGATGATGGGCATTCCGATGAATAATCGGGATGTGGAGCTGATTTCACACTGACTAGAAATAACTTCCGGATTAGTATTTTATGTAATCGTACCGCAAACTGACACAGGTAGATGAGCTGAAAATGCTCAGACGTTGAGATAATTATCGTTAAGGAACTCGGCAAAATGGCCTCGTAACTTCGGGATAAGAGGTGTCTGCATTGTATAAATTTTTGTGCGATAGCAGATTTCAACAAAGAGGCCCAACCGACTGTTTAACAAAAACACAGGGCTCTGCAAACTCGAAAGAGGAAGTATAGAGTCTGACGCCTGCCCAGTGCTGGAAGGTTAACAGGAGATGTCAATCGTAAGATGAAGCATTGAATCGAAGCCCCGGTAAACGGCGGCCGTAACTATAACGGTCCTAAGGTAGCGAAGTCCCTTGTCAGGTAAATTCTGACCTGCATGAATGGCGTAACGAGTTGGGCGCTGTCTTAACGATACACTCAGTGAATTTGTAGTAGGGGTGAAAATGCCCCTTACCTGCGACTGGACGGAAAGACCCCGTGCACCTTTACTGCAGTTTTGCATTGGTGTTTGGATCAATATGTGTAGAATAGGCGGAAGACTTTGAAGTACATGCGTCAGTGTGTATGGAGTCGAAATGTGAAATACCGCTCTTGTTGATTCGAATATCTAACTATATTCCACAAAATCTGGATATAAGACAGTGCATGACGGGCAGTTTGACTGGGGTGGTCGCCTCCTAAAGAGTAACGGAGGCATTCAATGGTTCTCTCAAGACGAATAGAAATCGTTGGTTGAGCGTAAACGCATAAGAGAGCTTAACTGCAAGACATACAGGTCAAGCAGATACGAAAGTAGGAGTTAGTGATCCAGTGGTTCCGAATGGAAGGGCCATTGCTAAATGGATAAAAGGTACGCCGGGGATAACAGGCTGATCTCCTCTGAGAGTCCATATCGACGAGGAGGTTTGGCACCTCGATGTCGGATCATCGCATCCTGGGGCTGAAGAAGGTCCCAAGGGTTTGGCTGTTCGCCAATTAAAGCGGTACGCGATCTGGGTTCAGAACGTCGTAAGACAGTTCGGTCCTTATCCGTCGTGGGCGTTGGGTATTTGAATGAGGCTGTTCCTAGTACGAGAGGACCGGAATGGGCTAGCCTCTGGTGTTCCAGTTGTTCGCCAAGAGCACGCTGGGTAGCCACGCTAGTAAGAGATAACCGCTGAAAGCATCTAAGTGGGAAGCTCGTCATAAGATTAAATACCCCGTTTGGATTTATCCAAACATAAGATCCCTCAAAGATTATGAGTTTGATAGGTTGGAGGTGTACGCATGGTAATATGCTTAGCTGACCAATACTAATTGATCGAATGTGTTAATCAACTAAATAGTTTTAAGAATTGACACAAGTAACAGTGTTTTAATTATTTTTAAAATATACATTTCAATAGAACATACAACTTTGTTTTTATTCTTTTAAGAAATAGAAACTATGATTTTTTGGTGCGTATAGTTGTGGGGAAACACCTGTTCCCATTCCGAATACAGAAGTGAAGATCACAACGTCGATTGTACTTACCTGGTGACGGGTTGGAAGAGTAGATAGTGCCAAGATAAAAAAGCTCGATAGTAATATCGAGCTTTTTTTTTGTAATTAGATAAAAAATTTTTGAAAGATTAAAGATTAAAATGTTTTTAATTCTGCTATTAATCAAGGATATATTCAGTGTTTTTATAAATTTTGTTTATATGTTGACACAATTCATATCATAATATACAATTTTCCCGTTTTTGAATTACTTTTGAGGTATACTATGAAAAAAATATTTTTTCTTTTCTTTTTCTTTTCTGTTTCTTTGGTAGCAATGGATTCTCTTCAAAAAAATTCTGCAGTAGATGATTTTAAGAATTTCTGGGAGAATTTTTACAGAAAAAATGTGCAATGGCATCGAGGTACAGAAAAAAAGTATTCAAGGCGGACGTGCTTATCACAATTTTTTTTTCCTATTGCTGAAAATCAAGAGCAATTATATGTCGTTTTTTTAAATAAACCTTTCCCTAATATACAGGAGGCGTTAAGAGTTAATGCATATATTCAGCTACAGGATGTAAAATATCATGGTCTAGGTCAGGAAGATCTTATTAATAGATGTAAAACGGCTCGCGAATTATTGAATCAGGCTGGTAAACAGAATATCTCTATTGAAAATATTATTATGAATATGTTACTAAGTGGTGGGATTTTTTCAATAGAGATAAACAATGGGACTCAAGATGCAAGATCTTCTATGAAAATTGGAAAAATAAATTTTTCGATTGCAGAGAAGGATAGCAAATATAATCTTTCTTTATCTGATCCATTTATCTTTTGTGAAAGGGAAAACAATCCACATTCTTTATGGAATCCTCTTTTTTTGAGTGTTACTAATAGTAATCAATTCTACGGTCCTAAATTATTTGGGCTGTGGAACCCTTATTGTCAAAATATTCCTCTAGATAAAAGGTGGGATACAGAAGAGTATCGAGCTGAAGTAAATATCTGGCAGGCTTGGTTAAATTTTTTTGATCAAAATATTATGCGATCATGTACAATGAATGGTGGTCAAGAAAGAGCGATGGTCCTGTTTTTTGGAGGAAGGCCATATGAAGAAGGATTACCCGCTATTTCTTTTAATGACCCTAATTTAATGAATTTTTTAAATGAAAAAAATTTAAACGAAGGTTCTTTGCCTATTATTGATAGAAAAAAATTACGAATTACTGAGTTAATTTATGATGATGCTCGATGTAATAAAAATCCATCAAGTGATAAACAATTTTTTCAAGCGCTTGATGCATCACAAAAATCTTTACGAAAATTTTTACAACAAGAGGATACTCCCGTTCAAGATTTTATTCTTGAGTTGTTACAGAATGGTGGTCTATTTTCAGTAAAAATACAAACTAACAATGCAGGAGAATTCGGCGCAGAAGAATCCCGCATGAATATTATGCAATTAATTCTGAAAAATAATGATGCAAAAGGCGAGTATGGTATTGAATTGCTTAAATTTATTGATCGCGCTGCTCCAAAAGAAGATGCACATTATTATTCTCTTAAAGAATCTGAAGAAGAATCTCGAAAGAGATTATTTAATGACTTTGTGAATGGGCCCACAGTAAGTTCTTCACAGGAGATTACAGTATGTGTCAATGCTTCGATAGAAAACTATTTTTTAAAATTTTTACTCTCGTTGGAGAAAAAACGAATAATGTTTCCGATATCGTTCGGAGGCGACCACTGGAAAATTGTGCCGGAAGATTTTGATCCAAATAATTTTCTTTCACCTGAAAAAGCGTCCGTAGATTTTTCACCTTTTCTTAATGAAAAACATACAGATTTTTATCCTTGGGGGATTTCCGAAGCTAAAGAATTATTAGAAAATGGTGCTAAAATAATAACAAATCTTTTAGTAAAATTTTATGAAAAAAAAAATGTCATTACACTTTCCGAGTTCTTAAAAGCCGTTTATGGAAAACATTTATTACAGGGAGGGGGGGCTCTCGCTTTAATGGATGTCAAGGATTTTCCTGAAAAAGGGAATAATTATTCTGAATTGACGATTGTTGCAATAAAATTTGATCCTAAAAAAGGAGGATTTTATGTTGATACAAACATTGATCCAGCATTTAAGAGGAAAACATGCAAAGAGGAGTATTTTCGCGATTCTGTTAAAGTGCATTGGCGTTTTCGAGGAGGTTGGGTACCTAGAAATACTTTTTGTGAGAAGGACAACAAATATTGGAAAACGTATGAGAAAGTTCCTTATAATATTCATGGGGTTACTTGGGAAAAGGGAGAATTCCTTGTTATTCCTTATTTAAATAACTTCGAGCCTCTCTTGTTTCATCAAATAGTGGAAAAAGAGCATCAAGCTGCAGATGCCATCAAGGGTAAAGATACCACGATGGAAACAGAATTTTTAAATTTTTTAAAGAATGAATTAACGCAACATCAAAAGATGATCTTTCCGATATCAAGGGAAGGCGATCATTGGATAATATTAGAGGATGAGACCATGGGAGGTCTTTTAAATAAAAATGAAAATGATAAAAAGCCTCTAAATAAAGGTATTTCATTCTTTTTAGATCATTTGACTTTTACAGGTGAGGAGGGAAAGGGCGGTTACAAAAGGAAAAAACGTTTTAGAGCAATTTTTAGGCAAATGGAGGCTTTTATTTTAGAAATAGTCTGTAGGGGAAATCAGAAGGGGTATAATTTCTCTGAAATTTTAAAGACTTTGTATTCTAAGGACATTAAGGAGAGGACAGGTTGCTTTTTTCTTATGGAAACTGAAAATTTTATTAATAAAAAAGGACAAAATTCTTCTCGATTAACGATTTTTCCTGTCCTATTTAATGGAAAAAATTTTTATCTTAAAAAAGATGATCCGATGCTTACTAGAGAAACATGCGAATCAAATTATCAAGCAGAGCCAAATATAGGTATGCATATGACTGGTCTTCTTGGTTGGACCCCGCGTGATGACGAAAAATTTTTAGAGATGGAAGGTTATTGGAAAAGCTATTTGAACGCTAAGTATAATCAACATTTTAAGTGCTGGAATGAAGAAGTATTTCTTCCTGTGCGTGCTATTCTTGATAATTTAAATAAAAAGATGCCCTTAGAAAAACTAATGTAGTAAAATTTTCTGTTTTTGCTACATATTGATAGTGTAAATAAAGAAAATCTTAGAATAAAAATAGGAATGACTGTAAAAAATGTTATTTTGGCATCGATACAATAATGAGTACGAATTCATTCTTTAATCTATTTTGGGTAGTAGTAAAGGGAGATGGGTAGTCCCCCATTTCTATCTTGAATCCTATTTTTATTGCCAAGAAAAATGTGAAATGGGAAAACAGCACGAATATATCCTTCGAATCCCCCCCCTTGGCAACAAGGTCCCACTCCATATATGTTCTTTGAAGTAGACGCATTGACGATTCCTACTTTCCCAGGATATTGTTCATTTATTATTGATGCGAGAAATACAAGATCTAAAGATGCTCCATCTAAAGATGCTCTATCTAAAGATGCTCCAGAAATTATATTTTTATCTGTATCTTTATCTTGATGATGCAGCCTATCCCAATATGGATTTGTATAAACTACGATAAATGTTGTATTTAAAAATTCTTCACTTTCTTTTTTTGCCTTTAAAAAACTTGCATAATATTCTTTATTCTTTTTTTCACCATTCCCTGGTGCAAAAGATCCTAGTCCAGTGGCGGGTAGCATGATGATCGGAGTATTACTTTGCTTGGCTGCATAAAAAATTGCAGTGTACATATCTTTTGAGCCCTTTGAATCGCTAGTATCTGATCCTGTTGCGTGAAAAATTGTGAATAAATTTTTTTTATTATCTGATAAATCTATTAAATTTATTGAATTTTCTTTTTTATTTAAGGAGATCCATTTGGCATAATCATCATTGGTTGTATAGTACTGTACAACTATTGGTTGATTTTTTGTCACGAGGACAACTGGTTGTGCCGTCTCTTGAGTGGATTTTTCAAAAAATTGTTTTATCTCTTCTACAGAGGATAAGCTTGTGGTATAAAAAATATTTTCAGGCATAAGCATCTTTTGAAGAAATTCTTGTTTTATTGTGTAGCAATAATATCCTAAAAATTTGCTATTTTTGCATTCGTGAGAAGAATTGTTTTTGCAACATGCTATCTGTATTTTTGGGTTGCTTTTTATATTTATATTTTTAATAATGTTTTGAATATTGTATGTAGCCGTATCGGAATATTCTTTAAAGGCTCCCCTTGTAAAATTATTGGTTTGTTGATATAAAAGATCTTTTATTTCTTGAGCATCTATTTTTGTAGCATCGACATTTTTTGGTGAAATCAAATTTTCTGATGAAATATTTATTTTTTCGTATTTGATGAGCGAAGACATATCCCCCGGTCCTTGTTGAAAAAAAGATTTTGTTTTTTCATAAAAAAAATTCGATTTTTCAGAGCAGTTTTGCTGATTCGTTCCATTTTTGTTTTTACGATCATTATGGTTATTATCATCCCCATCATCATTCCTAAGAAAGGAGCGGAGTAGGAAAAATCCTACGGTTAATCCACCACCAATAACAACCATATTTTTGAATGATAAAAAATCTGATTTTGTATTGCTGCATTTGGTTATAAAGGGAGAGATTGCAAAAAAAATAAGAAGGAGGAATGAAGATTTAAAATTTTTCAAAAGAATCATAAAAATGTAATTATTATTACTTCGGTAGATTTGTGAATATTTTACCAAAATGATGTTGATTATACAATAATCAATGTATTTTAGTTATTAGTGAAATTAATTATTACCGATTTTAAAAATAATGGCGGAGAGAGAGGGATTCGAACCCTCGTGCCCCCGTTTAGGAAGCTCTTGCTTAGCAGGCAAGTGCTATAGACCGCTCAGCCATCTCTCCTAGTTGATCTATTTTCTGTAGTGTATCTCAAAAAAAAAACAACACAAAAAATTGGATCGTAGATACTTTGCATAAGCGTGGTACAATTATCCTGTTTAATTTTTGTTTCATCAAAAAGGATTTTTGTATGTGCTGTGGAAAAAAATCATGTCAAAATAGTAAAGATACTATTTTATCTATTGGGGATCGGCACTATATGAATGAGTGTCTTTCAAAAATTTTTGTTGTTACTGATCTTGTTTCCGTTAATGAGATAAAAAAAAAAGTTGATTTTCTTGTTGATTCCATACAGGAGCATTTGGAGAGATATACCGAAAATTCTTTTATTGATACCTTTGGACGCTTCAATGATTTTTATTCTACTCTTTTTTCTCTGAAAGGATCATTAAATGCCTATCTTTTGATCGGAGGTGATGATGAGGTAAAGGCCGCGATTCAGGTAATATTTCAAGAATTAACAGTTTCGTATATTGAAAAAATTAGTATGAATGTTGCGATTTATAATACTTTTAAAAAAGTTTATGAGCATTGTCTTAGAGAAAATTCCCTTACCAATCTTGAAAAAAAATACGCGACGGATCTTATTGAAGATTTTGAGGAAAATGGTATTCATTTTGAAGCAGAGAAAAAGAAGATTTTTCAAGATTTACAGAAAGAAGCTATCGAGGTTGATATGCAATTTGAGCATAATATACGAAATGATTCCGGATATATTTATGCTGATGAAGAGGAGATAACTGGAATTACTGAGGAGCAGAAAAAAATCTTATCTAAGGAGTCGGGCAGGTATAAATTAGGAGTCGATTATGCAACCTTTAATCTGATTATGGATTGTTGTTCAAATCGAGAAATTCGAAAAAAGTTATATGATAAATTTATGAATCGTGCCTATCCAAAAAATAATGAGATATTGGAACGTGTTAGGGTGGTGCATGATAAAATTGCAAAGATCCTTGGAAGAGAATCTTTCGCATCGCTCTGCTTTAAGGATGAAATGGCGAAGGATCCTTTAACCGTCTCTTTATTCATCGAGGGTATTGCGAATCATACTAAAGAAAGGGCTCATGCGGAAATCGAGGAGATTAGATCCTTTGCTCATAACGAAATGAAAATTTCTGTTGTTGAAAGTTATGATGTTGCTTATCTTATGAACTCTTATAAAAAAGAAAAATTTGGTTATGATGAGGCGGCACTTACCAATTATTTTCCACTTTCCCATCTGTTAAAGAAATTTTTACATCTCATCGGAGAATTTTTAGGGGTTACATTCAAGATTTTTTTCAATGGTGAACTTGATGAATGGAAGTGGGATTCTCATATTATCGTGATTGAAGTTTCTAAAAATAATGAACTTTTAGGATACATCATCTGTGATATGTATCCACGAGATAAAAAATATACTCATGGATGCATGAGTCCAATCACTAATTCTTACCGTATGAAAAATGGTAGATTAACGGATCCATCGGTTATTCTTCTTGTGATGAATTTTAATCCTCCTGTATACAATGGTGAATCACTCCTTTCGCATGATAATGTTTTTACCTTTTTTCATGAAATGGGGCACGCGCTGCATGGAATTATTGGGGTTGTAGGAATAGCCTCTCTTTCAGGAGTTAATGTAGCAAATGATTTTGTTGAAATTCCATCGCAGCTCTTTCAATTATTTTCATTTGATACGATTGTGATAAAAGAAATAGGAAAGCATTATCTCGATGGATCTTCGATTCCTGACACGATGCTTCATGCATTCAAGGAATCAAGAGAATTTGGAAGATATGTATATATGCAGAAGTATGTGGAAAAATCAAGATTTTCGCTCATGCTTTTTACTACTGATCTATCGATTGATAAAGTTAAAGAGGCGTCTCGTAAAGGGTTAATCTCTATTGCAGAAAAGAGATATGAAAATGATCACTTCGAAGCTGCTTTTGGCCATCTTGTTGAATATTATGCAGCATATTACTCCTATGGTTGGTCCGTTGCCTATTCGAATGCTATTTTTGAAAAAATAGCTTCTAATGGTGGAATTTTTTCGAAGGAGATAGGAAAAAAGTACGTCGAATCAATTCTTTCGAAAGGTAAATCACAGGAATATGGAGAGATGATAGAAAATTTTTTAGAATCATCTGTTCTTTCTCCTGAAGAAATTGCAAAATACGCGATATTTTAATATCGATTCTTCTTTTCACCCTATATCAAACTTTTTTACGGGCGAAACGGGCATCTATTTTATACAATGAGCTTAAATGAATAGTTCCTCCTTTTTTAGAATCTCTTTTGTATTCTCATTAGTAAGCGGTATCTGTTTTGTAATTTTCTGGCCGTGATATTGAATAAAAATTCCATAAGGCATTTTTTGTTTATCAATTAAAGGTGGTAGAATGGATTTATTGAGATTGATTTTATTGAAAAATTCTTCTATAGTATCGATAAATTTTGTTTCATTTAAACAATACTTGCGAATAAGTAAAAAAGCGCGATCAAGGTCTTTGAGAAAATTTTTAGGGTAGGGGAGTTTCTCTAAAAAATCTCTGTCACTAAAAAATTGTCTAAGGTCGTCTAAGTGGATTCTTATTGCCTCGTAAAATCCTTTTTCTATCATATTATAGTAATAAATTACACTAGTTGTGAATCTTATAATGTTAAAGAATGAACTGGAAATTGTTTGATATTCATTTTCTTTAATAAGTCCTTTGTCTAGAAGTATTTTACACAAAATAGGCAAAAATGGTTCTAAGTTATCGATTGGTGGTATTGTACACTGATTTATCTCATTATGATGAGTTTGAAGAATAATAAATTTTTCAAATGCATCGACTGCTTTTGCATATGGATTCTTAGCGGGGAGTTTTACTTTTGGTATTTCATATAAAATATTATTTGTGTGCTCGCTGTAAAATGCAAGGAAAAATTTATTGTCAATATTTTTTTCTGCAGATGGTTTTTGATTAGGTGAAAAAAATATATTTTTTTTATGTAAGATTAGCCCGGGATTTTCACATAATTCTGTTGCAAATATGATGAATTTTTTGATTAGCAAAAGGTCTCTGATAAGTAAAAGAGCAAACTGAAGATTTTTCATAAAATCTTCGGATAGAGAAAAGTTATTTTTTTCATTTGTTTCTTGGATAAAATTTTTTAGATGGGTTGCGTTATTAAAAAAATTGTGAAATTTTATTAATTTGTTCAAGCACTCAAAAGAGTGCTTGAAATAATAACTTTCAAAAAAGGAAGGATTGTCAAGTGATAAACGGATAATTTTTTGATTTTTGCCATTTTTCATGAGCCCCATCTTTTTTTGCAATACATAGTATAAAGCGATCAAAAATGCATTCATCTCTGGAATTGATGATGATTTATTAACAACAATGTGACAAAGTGATTGTATCGCGCCATGATATTTATTATGACATTGATCATCGTGAGGTATTATTCCGGGTATTTCAAAAGAAGAAAAATTGTTATCGTTGTTTTTATTGTGAAAAAAAATCTGAAAATTCAGTAAGAACGCCTTATCGTCATCACTGAATTTTAGAGGGTCTTCGAAAAAATCTTTGAAAGGAATAGTAGAATGTTTCAATAAAGTAAGTGATCTGTTCCATGGAGTGCCTATATATGAAATAGATGAAACGCCGCTAAAATTAATTTTATCATCTGTATCTTTTTTTACAGTAATTGCAAAATCATGTCTCCCTTGGGGATTTTTACGCAATGAATCTTTGCAACAGCTGTTAAATTTTTCACTAAAATTATTACCCCCTTTTGTGAAAACAGGTCCATCGGTTATTATTGTCGATCCATGTTCATTATAATCTGTCGTTATTGTATTAGTATAAAGTTGTATATCGTGTAACAAATTTTTGATTTTTAAAAAAAGTGGAATATCATCATTGTCTCTGGGAGAAATAGGTAAATCGCTAATAGATGGTGAATCCACCTCAGGCTTTTTTTCTGAAAAAAAGTTTATACATAGACGACCGTTTGTCGAATTTTGTATTTGATCTTTTATAGCAGGTATTATTATACCAAGAAAAAAATTAGTGATATCTGTATTTTGTTTATCCGAATCATAAATATTTGTTAAAAATATGGGAGTTTTTTTAGGATATTTATTCATTAATAATTCTGTTAGTATAGAACAAAAAGCTGGAGAATTGTTAACCATCTGAATTTTTTTCATTGAATTGCCACCTGTTGCATGCAAATGGCAAATTTTATAATTATTGTAGATGCCAAACATCTCTGCCTTAAGATCTGGATTTTCTTCGCAAAATTGAAATAAAATATTTTCTAGAGGATTACTTGGTCGATGATAATCTTTTATTTTATCCATAAAATTTTGACAAGAAAAAGCATCAGTAAAAATATCGTGGGGAGACAGTTTAGATTTTTTACATGCAGAAATTAATTTTTTGTATTCGTTATTATCAAAATTTGGTAACCAAGAACAAGGGGTTAGCGTAACTTTTACAGAACATATTTTTTGATATTCTTGATCATTCTTCTCTTGACAAGCATCCACCCAATTTTTAAAATTTACTGTATCAGGATAAAGAAAACATTCTCTCCGGACGTTGTTTTTGCCTGCAAATTTTCTCACAAGGTGTAATGTCATAGGTTTTTCAGCTACTTTTGAAGAAAAAGTGTCGATCTCTTGTAAGTATTCTTTTGTACATTGGCAGCCATTTTTTTTCAGAAAACCGGTTATTTGATTTTTGCAAAACTGCAATAATTCAAAAATAAACTTGGGTAAGTGTATTGATTCCGCTAATTTATGATTAGTAGCAGTTGATTGTCCATCGATGGAGAAGGAAGATAAGAGATTGTTCATGGGAAGAATAAATTTACTGTTTTTACCCGTATTGTGTAAATAATCTAAAATTGAAAATGTAATCTCGAGATAATTTTGTTGATATTTAAATGAAAGGCTTTCCCCCAATTTATTTATATCAATGATAGTCGACGAAGACCTCGGTCCAATCTGTTTTTGATTCATCCCAAAGGAGAGCGAAAAAGTGAGGAGGGCAAATAAAAGAATTTGTAAGAATGAGATTTTTTTTGAAATTTTTTTCATAAAAAGATAACAGTGAATAATTTTTTAATCATAGTGTAGCAAAAAACTGTTTTTGTGAAAAAATGGATTATTTTTTATTCTGCAAAAACAATTCAAGAATCGCTTCTTTATTTTTGTTAGTAAGCGGTATCTGTTTTGTAATTTTTTGGCCTTCATATTCAATAAGGATTCCATAAGGTATTTTATTGATTAGGTGGAATGAAATGTTTTTACAAGATTTTTCATCGATTAAGTTGAGTGAAATTTTTTTATTTGAGTTAATCATTTCGATTAATTCTTTTGAAGAATAAATAAATTTTTCATTTAAGCAGTACTTGCAAATAAGTAAAAAAGCGCGATTAAGGTCTTTGAGAAAATTTTTAGGGTAGGGGAGTTTCTCTAAAAAATCTCTATCACTAAAAAATTGTTTAAGTTGGTATAATTCAGCTAATATTTTTTTAGAGCCTGTATCATAAATCTGATAGGCAAGTTTATTAATGCCCGCTGTAATGTTAAAGAGCAAATAGGATTTTTTTATTTTTTTTTTTTTAATGAGTCCTTGGTCTTCAACTATTTTATACAAAATAGGCAAAAATTGATTTAAATCATCAATGTGCGGTATTGTATTTTGTTCTATTATATTTTGATGAGTTTGAAGAATAATAAATCTTTTAAATGCAACGAACGCATTGTTATATTTATTATCACTTGATTGATCTTTTTTTAGTATTTCGTAAAAAACATTACTTGAGTACCAGCTGAAAAATGTTAAAACGGATTCATTTTTACTATCACTCCTCGGACAAATTTTTTTAGTCATTAAATAGTCCATATCTTTTTTATGTAGGTTTAGCGCGGGATTTTTACATAATTCTGTTGCAAATTCGATGCATCCTTTGGTTAGTAAAAGGCTGTCAATGAGTGAAAGGGCAAATTGAAAGCTTTTTATAAAATCTTCAGAGAGAGGAAGGTTGTTTTTATTTATTTTTTGGACAAATATTTCTATAGACATTGTATCATTAGGCATTGCATAATTAATAAAATTTTTCAATTTTATTAATTTGTCTAAGACTGCAAAGCGATGTTCAGAAAAATAAAAATAATTATTAACAATTCGCGGAAAATTTTTAAATGATAGACGGATAATTTTTTGATTTTTGCCATTTTTCATGAGCCTCATCTTTTTTTGCAATACATAGTATAAAACGATCAAATATGCATTCATCCCTGGAATTGATGATAATTTTGCAATTGGTGATGATTCTGTAAATTGGATAATAGTCTGAAGTGATTGTATCGCGGTATGATATTTATTATGACATTGATCATCGTGAGGTATTATTCCGGGTATTTCAAAAAAAGAAAAATTGTTATCGCTATTTTTATTGTGAAAAAAAATCTGAAAAAATAGTAAAAGAGATAAATCTATATCATTAAATTCTTGAGGTTTTTTGAAAAAATCAATAGAATTTTTCAGTAAAGTAAGTGAATTGTTATATGGAGTTCCTATATATGAAATAGATGAAGCGCCGCTAAATTTAATCCCATCATCTAATGCAGCGTTATTTACAGTGATTATAAGAGGGCTCCCTTCATCATTATTTTTGCTTTTGCAACATGTATTAAATTTTTTACTAAAATTATTAATTTTATTTGTGGAACGTGGTCCGTTGGTTTGTATTGTAAGTTTATTGCTGTTGCAATATATTATTTTTCCGCGAGTGAAAAATTCTATAGTTTTTAATAAATCTTCAAACTTAAAAAATAGATCAATATTGCCTTCATCAAAAGGCTTTTGATTTCTCATAATATCAGTAAAATAGCCATGATAATAAAAATTTTCCTCACCTATACCTGGTATACCAAGATCTTTAAAGGGGAATGGAGTAATTTCATGATTTTTCATTTCATAATTTTTTTCTAGAGAGCAATCTATATAAAGATGATTTTTTGTCAAATTGCTTATATCATTTTTTATGGCAATTGTTATCATTTTAAGAAAAAAATTGATGATATCTATATTGGATTTCTTTAGAGAATAAGTATGTGTCATCAATATACAAGTATTTTTTTCAAAACGACCATATTTTAATAAATTGAGCAGTATATAAGAAAACTCAGAGGGATTATTCATAATTTTAATTTCTTTTATTTTATCGCATTTTGTTTTATAAAAATGATAAACTTCATGATTGTAAATTTCATAAATTTCTCTACAAAGATCTGGGTTCTTTGAAAAAAAATAAAATAAAATATTTTCTAAATTGCAATCTGATCGAAAAGGATCTCCTATTTGGATCTTAAAATATTGATAATCGTTATTTATATTATATTTTTTTTCAAAAATCTTTTTGAAATAATAGACATTATTGTTAGTAATTGATTCTTTGTATTGATCAATGTCACTCGCGAGATTTGGTAGCCAAGAAAAAGGGGAAAGTAGAACTTGCACAGAACATATTCTTTGAAAATATGCATGTGGGTTGCTTAAGTTCTGCTTCTCCGACGCCCAATTATTAAGTTTATCTGTGTCTGGGTAAATAAAAGATTGAGGATCGCGGTAATCCGGAGAATTATTAAACGTTTTAATTAAGTGGAGTTTTATGGGTGTTTTTTTTATTGTATCGGTAAGATTTTCAATCTTTTGTAAATATTCTTTTGTACATTCGCAGCCATCTGTTTTTAATTGATTAATCAATCTGTTTTGATTAGATTTCAATAAATGTACAAAAAATTCTCGTAAAATTATCAATTTTTTTAATTCAGGATAAGTCGCAGTCGATTGTTCATTTACAGAAAAGGATGACAAAAGAAGATCTGTAGGATTAATAGCTTCAGGAGTATTTTTTTTACTTACGCTTTCTAAGAAACTGAGGATTAAAAATGTAATTTTTAAATTATTGCTCTGTTGATATGTAAATGAAAGCGCTTTATTCAATTCTTCTTGATTAATATTAACATCTTGATTTTTTAATTTTTTTTGTAAAAAAATATTTTGTTTCAATGCTTTATTATACATCCCTAAAGATCTTTGAAAGAATGAGAGCGCAAAAAAGAGAAATGCGAATAAAAGAATTTGTAAGAATGAGATTTTTTTTGAAATTATTTTCATGAAAAGATAATAATGAATAATTTTTTATTTATGGTGTAATAAAAAGCTGTTTTTGTAAAGGCATAAATTTTATCTTGCACTATAGTATAAATATTTATTTTTTCTGTGCAATTTTGAGAGTAATATTTTTTATCGCTTCAGTAATATTCTCTATTTCTTCAAATTTGGAATAAATTGATTCTAGCGTATTTTGTAAAGAAAAATTGATAACGATCTGTTGGCAATGAAGATCACTCACTGCATCAAGAAATTTTTTCTGTGCATTTTTAATTTGTATTTTTTGAGGAATATCAGGAATAGCATTTAGCAAGGGTTTTATTAACAAATTGAATGTAATAAAAATATCTGCGAAATTTGATAAATTCGCTTTAGAATTTTTTATATTTTCTTCTATATCATGTATATATCCTTTTGTTGTTTCTTTATAACTGAGATCTTTTCCTAGATAGCTCCGCAAAATTTCTTTAAAGTAGTTTGTTCCAATTATTTTTTTGTAAGGCGAATGATTCACTGATTTTATATATTTTTTCATATTTTTAGTAATTTTTTTTATTTCTTTATATTTGGAGTAGATTGATCCTATCTTATCTTTTAAATAAAAATTGATAAGGATCTGTTCGCAATGCAAATCTCTCACTTCACGGCGAAAATTTTCCTGTGCATCTTTAATTTTTCCTATTTCAGGAATATCCGGAATAGCGTTTAGCAAATTTTCTATAAACGTATTCAACTTAGAACGAATATCTGAGAATTCTGAAAAATTTTTCTCAGATATTTTTACTTCTTTTTTTATGTCAGCCATATCGCTTGCTATTATTTTTGCATAAAGGAAATTTTTTTCTTGGTATTTGCACAAAAGTTCTTTAAATTCTTCTTCAATAAATTTTTTTTGTTCATCATCATTGCATGATGAGTCCATCCCTAAAGATCTTTGAAAGAATGGGAGCGAAAAAGTGAGAAATGCGAATAAAAGAATTTGTAAGAATGAGATTTTTTTTGAAATTATTTTCATGAAAAGACAATAATGAATAATTTTTTATTTATGGTACAACAAAAATCTATTTGTATAAAAATATAAATTCCATAATTTTACACTGTATTATAAAATACATACAACGATGATCACGGCCCCCCTCTATTGTTTGAATAATATTTCTTATTTTGTCTAGAAAATCGAAGTTGATTTTGTGCATCCTATTTTTTAAACTAAACTCGATCCAGCCTATCTTTTTTATCGTTATATTTTGCGAACTAAAATCGGCATTAGTTTTCTCGCGAAGCTGATCAAATGCATGGAAAAATTTTTCCTGTATCATTTTAATTTGTGTTTTTGCAAGAGTATCAGGAGCAAGCTTTAGCAAATTTTTTATCGAAGAATTGAATTCATGATAAAAATTTAAATATTTTGAAGAATTTTCCTCAAATTGTTGTTTTTTATATTGTACATATTTCTCTTCCATTGTTTGAATAATATTTTTTATTTCTTGTTCAGAGTCGAGGTTGATTTCGTTTATCCTATTTTGTAAACTAGATTCGAGCTGCATTATTTTTCCTATCGTTATATTTTTCGAACTAAAATCGGCATTAATTTCTTTGCGAAGCTGATCCAATGCATGGAAAAATTTTTCCTGTATAATTTCAATTTGTTTTTTTGCAGAAGTATCAGGAGCAAACTTTAGCAAATCTTTTATTGAAGAATAGAATTCATGATAAAAATTTAAACATTTTGAAAAATTTTCCTCGCATTTTGAAAAATTTTCCTCAAATTGTTGTTTTTTATATCGTATATATTTCTTTTCCATTGTTTGAATAATATTTTTTATTTCTTTTTTAGAGTCGAGGTTGATTTTGTTTATCCTATTTTTCAAACTAGACTCGAGCTGCATTATTCCTCCTATCGTTATATTTTGCGAACTAAAGTAGGCATTAATTTCTTTGTGAAGCTGATCCAATGCATGGAAAAATTTTTCCTGTATCATTCCAATTTCTGTTTTTGCAAGAGTACCAGGAGCAAGCTTTAGCAAATTTTCCTCGCATTTTGAAAAATTTTCCTCAAATTGTTGTTTTTTATATTGTATATATTCCTCTTCCATTTGTGTTTTTGTAAGAGCGCCAGGAGTAAAATTTTTATATTGTATACGTTCCATATTGTCTATAAGCCTCACCTCTTCACCTACATAGAGATAATCAAAAGTGTCTAGACAAATTATAGGAACTAATGTTTTCGATACCGCATCTCTTTTTTGGTTGGGTTCTTCTTTAAGAAATTTTAATAAAGGGACATTACGAGAATTCATCCCAAAGGAGAGCGAAAAAGTGAGGAGAGCGAATAAAAAAATTTGTAAGGATAAGATTTTTTTTGAAATTATTTTCATGAAAAGATAATCATAGATAATTTTTTAGTTATAGTATAGTAAAAAATTATTTTTGTAAATGAATAGATTATTTTTTATTTTGTAAAAATGATTCAAAAAATTCCTTTGTATTTTCATCATTAAGCAATGTCTGGTTTGTAATTTTTTTGCCTTGATATCTAATAAAAATTCCGTAAAATGCTTTTTTATCAATTATCGATCTATTTAAATCAACTTCTTTGAAGAATTCTTCTACATAATTGATAAATTTTTTACTCAAATAATCACTAATAAGTGAAAAAGCGAGACCAAGATCCTCGAGAAAATTTTTAGGGTAAGGTAATTTCTCTAAAGAATTTTTATCACTAAAAAAATTTAGACATAAATATAATTTTTCTATTATTTCATTCTTTATTTCTTGATTATGAGCATTATGACAATAATTTGCAAGAAAACTTTTAATGTCCAGGAGACGATGGGAAATTGTTTGATATTTATTTTGTTTAATAAATCCTTCGTCTTTGAGTATTCCATTCAAAATAGAAAAAAATTGTTCTAAATCATTAATTGGTGGCATTGTGTAGTGCTCTATTGCATATTGATTATCTTGAAGTTTAATAAATTTTTTAAATGCGTTAAGTGCATTTATATATCGATTATTACCACGAGATATCGTATTTTCTATATCATATACAATATTATTTGACTGTAAGCAAAAAAGTTTTGAAATGCGTTGACAGTGGTCCGCTGTTTTTGAAGATTCTTTTTTCTTAATAGTTAAATAGTCCATACCTTTTTTATGGAGTCCTAGCGCGGGATTTACACATAATTCTGCTGCAAATTCGATGCATTTTTTGGTTAAAAAATATTTGTCAATAAGTGAAAAGGCAAATTGAATATTTTTTATAGAATCTTTGGATAGATGGAGATTATGCTCTTCTATTTTTCTGAAAAATTCTTCTATACAGCTTTTATCATTAAAAAAATATTTCAATTCTTTTAATTGCCTTAAAACTTCGGCGTGATCTTTTGGGGAAGTAATATAATCGCTAAGAGTATTCAAATAATCGCGAAAAAATGAAAATGAATTTTTTTGATCTTTGCCATTTTTTATGAGACCCATATTTTTCAATAAAAATTGTAAAACGATCGAAAGCGGTTTCATATATTCCATCATCCATGAATTTGTATTTTCAACAATATTTTGAAGTGATTGTATCGCGGCATGATATTTATTATGCCGTGGATCACGGAGAGATATTGTTCCGGGTATTTCAAAAGAAGAAAAATTGTTATTGCTATTTTTATTGTGAAAAAGAAGCTGAGAAAATAGCAGAAGCCTTATATTGCTTTTATCAAGTACTACAGGTTTTTTCAAAAAATTAGTAGGATATTGATCATCGTTTTTTACAGCAATTGTAAAACGAGGTCTCCCGGGAAGGTTGCTACACAAGAAATTTTTGCAACATTTGTTAAGTTTGTTACTAAAATTATTATCCTCTCTTGTTGAAACGGGTCCATCGGTTGTTATTGTCAATCCATATTTACTATGATGTATTGTTGTTACGCAATAAGTAAAAAATCGTATCTTTTTCAATAAACGTTCAATTTCGAAACGTAATTGAATCTCTGAATAAAAGTGTTTTTCTCCGAAATATTTAATCTCTGAACTATAGGGTGTTTTATTTTTGAAATAATCATAGTAATTTTCCACGTCTGCAAAAGGCTGCTGCCAACCAAAAAAAGAAAAGAGGAAATTTCCATTCAAATTATCTTCCAAAGAAAAGTCTATGCCTAGAAATCCCCCTGTCAAATTGCTTATATCATTTTTTATGGCAATTACCATCATTTTTAAAAGAAAATTGGGAATATCCTGGGGGAAGAGATCCATCTAAAAAATAAGTATTTCTTAGCAATACTGGAGTAGAACCTTGTTTAAATTTTTTGTTCATTAATAATTTTATTAATGTAGAACAAAAAGCAGAAGGATTATTTTTCATTTTAATTTCTTCTATTGAATTGCTATCTGTTGAATGCAAAGAGTAAATTTTATAATTGTGGATTTTCGAAAAATCTTTCTTAAGATCTGAATTTTCTTCAAAAAATTGAAATACAATGGCTTCTAGAGGATGTTTTGGTAGACGATGATTATCATCTATTGCATGTTGAAAAAGTTCGTGAGTCATGTATGACTCCTGGCCACAACGGCCATTAGTAAAAGCTTTGTCAAGAGTACATCCATATTCTTTGCCGACAGAAAATAATTTTTTGTATTTGTCGTTATTATCATCCTCTACAAAATTTGGGAACCAAGAAAAGGGGATTAGTGAAATCTTTACAGAATCTTTTTGTTCATAACTTGGGTTGTCATCCTTCTTCTTTGTCCAGTTATTAAAATTTGCTGTATCAGGATAAAGAAAGGGTGTGTCTTTAGAAAATCTCATTAGGTGTAATGTCATAAGTCTTTCAGTTACTTTTAAAGAAAAATTGTTGATCTCTTGTAAGTATTTTTGTGTACATTCGCAACCGTTTTTTTCCATTTCACTGGTTATTCGTTTTTCACAAACTTGTAATAATTCAAAAAAAAATTTGGGTAAATTTATTAATTTTTTTAATTCAGGGTTAGTAGCAGTTGATTTTCCATTAATGAAGAAGGAAGATAAGAGATTATTTTCGGAAGCGGAAGGAGCAAATTTATTGTTTTTACCCTCGCTTATTAAGTAATCAAAAATTGAAAATGTAATATTGAAATCAGCATTTTGCTGATAATTAAATGAAAGCTTCTTCCTCAATCTCCATTCTTTTAAATCAACAGTCGACGAAGACGCTGGCCCTGGCCCAATGAGCGAGGATAAAAGAATTTGTAAGGGTGTTATTTTTTCTGAAATTTTTTTCATAGAAAGAGAATCACGATATTTTAAGTAAAAAAGAATTGAAAATTTAATCCCGTCATTCATTTGTTCCATTTTTTGATATTTAAGTGAAAGGATCTTCGTCAATTCTTCTAAATTAATAGTCAACGAAGGCCCCCCCGGCCCTGGCTCAATCTGTTTTTGATTCATCCCGAAGGAGAGCGAAAAAGTGAGGAGGGCGAATAAAAGAATTTGTAAAAATATGATTTTTTTTGAGATTATTTTCATAAAAAAATAACCATGAATAATTTTTTATTCATAGTGTAATAAAAAGCTATTTTTGTAAAGGTATAGATTATCTTTCATTCTGTAATTGTGATTCAAGAATTTTTTTTATATTTTTATTGTTGAGGGATACGTCTTTTACAGCCTTGCGCCCTTTGTATTCAATAAAAATTCCGCACGGCATTTCATCAGTTATGACGTTTAAAATATTATCATTTTGTGGCGCAAATTTTTCTTCTAATTCTTTTAAAGATTTAATAAAATCTTTTATTAAAAAATGTTTTTCAAGAAGAGAAAAAGCAAATTTAAGATCTGTGAAAAAATTTTCATAGGGTAAAGATTCATTTTCCCTTTTTATGCTAAATAAAAATTCTTTTAAAGAATTGCTACCGTTTTTAAAAATATTTTCAAGTTTTGTTAATTTGGATAGAAAATGAGAAAAATTATTTTTAAATTCAGCATATTGTATTTTATTTTTCACAAAAGGAGAAAGATAATATCTTTTAAAACGATTTTTATTTTTAATAAAATTCTGCAGCAAAAAATTTAAAATAAACGGTAGCATTTGCATATTATACTGGTCAGATGTATATTTATATTCATCATTTAATGTTATAAGAGCATTTAATGCGCGATTATACTCGCTATTATAAAGTGGATCTTCTTGAAGTGTTTTTTTAGGTATATTGTAAACAATAGTATTTGACAATTTATTTAAGAGGATTAAATAATTTCTATTTGTAATATGGTGTTGTAAATAAAGGGTTTGATAAGTACAGAAGGGATATGTCATTGTAGTGAACGATTTTGTATTTTCATGGGCAATAGTACCCATTATTGCTCGAAAAAGTGCATTTGAAGAGCCTCTGTTCCAGAGTTCAAATTTTTCTAGAAGGGTGTATGGTGTAGGATATTTCGATAACAAAATTTGAGGATCGCAATTTATTAATGTAAACGATCTTGATGTTCCAGGCATTATAAAAATACAATTATAAGAATCAAAAATATTTTGTATTTTTTCGCATAAGGTTGTTGCTAAAGATTCACCAATATTGGTGTATTTTTCTCTCAAAACTTTAAAAAAGCTTTTTATTAAAGAACCAAAAATATCTCTAAAAAATGGAGAGTATTTTCCGTCATTTTTTATCGATAAAAAATATTTGTCAAAAATTTTTGTAGCGTCACCAGTATTATCAGTACAATTTTCTTTAAAATTTTTTTCTTGAAGAGCATAATAAAAAAAATTTTTCGCGAGTGTATCACTTGCATCTTCGCTTTGATAAGCTGCAGAAATGGTAGCTGTAAAATTAATTTCTTTTTCCATTGAAATTTTACAGCATTCACCAAAATTACCAATTGGTTGTGCAAGAAATGGATCAAAAATATGCATGGTCAAGAATTTTTGATTGTAATCTATTTTCAGCAGCCGATTTACATAAAATTGAATCCCGCTCAGGATCGAATCAATAAAAAATGAAAAATTTGGATCAGTTGAAAAAGGTTTAATAAATTTTTCTTCTACGAGTTTTGTTGTATATCTGTTTTGAGTGCTTAATCTTGAAAGAAAAATTTCATTTACAAAGGATAACAATTTGAACTCATTTCCCGGAGAGTAATGTATAACTACATGATTTTTTGTTAAGTTGCTTATGTCTTTTGGTATAGCTATCGCTATCAATTTAAGAAAAAAGTTAGTAATTATTAAGAAATTATTCGTTTCGTTTCCTTCATAATGTAAGTCATAATCATCAGTCATGTTATCAACATTTGTAGCGGATATAACAGTTCCTTTTTTAAGACGTCTGTTTGCTAGTAACGTTATTATCGGATTCAAGAAATAACAAAAAGGAGAAGAACTTTGTGCTGTAGTAATTTTTTGTAATCTATCACGATTTATGTTTACAAACTTGACAGTTGTAAAATAATTAGAAATTGTATGCCATCTTTTATGAAGATCTTTATTTTGCAAAAAAAAGGTTTCTGTAAGATTTTTTAAAAAACCATTTGATGCAAAATGATCACCGATTTCTTCTTTCAATTTTGTATATTTGCTAGAAAAAAAAATATTGTAAAAAGACCATTGATTGTGTTCGCATATCCGAATTAATTTTTTATACTGATCCTTGTCTTCTTCCAAATTTGGCAACCAAGAGAAAGGCTGCAACGAAATTTTTAATGAAATTTTTATAAAAAACATTTCTTTAGTATCTAGGTCTTCATTATTTTTATTTGAATTGTTATTTTTTTTATTCCAATTTTCAAAATTTACTGTATTAGGATAAAAAAAGACGTTGTTGCTATAATTCGTTGTCATTAAGTGTATTGTTATAGTTCTCTGTGATAGATCTAAAGAAAAAGCGTCAACCATGTCTAAAAAACTTTGTGTACATTTGCAGCCATTTTCTTTAAGTTCTTGATTTAGTTTGTTTCTGCAAAATTGCAATAATGCGATAAAAAATTCAGATCGTATTATTTTTTTTGATGCAACATCATCAGATTGTATTCCATTAACATAAAAGGATGAAAAAAAAGGATTGGAAAAATAGTTGGTTTGGGAATATAGAGAACGAAAAATATTGTCGGTGGAAAAAGGAGATTTATTTTCTATTTCACCTATACGTTTTAAGTAATCAAATATTGAAAATCTAATATCCTGATCATCACTTTGTGTATACTGAATCGAAAGTGCATTTTCCAATGCTTTTAGATCAATATTAATATACTCTTCTTCTTTTTTTTTATGAATCCGAGGTTTTTGCAAATATTTTTGATTTATACACACCTCAAAAACATTTGCTTCCATTGTTTTTTTTTTTGCTGGGGTTTTTTTAAGAAATTTTAACAAAGGGACATTATGAGGATTCATCCCGAAGGAGAGCGAAAAAGCGAGGAGGGCGAATAAAAGAATTTGTAAAAATATGATTTTTTTTGAGACTATTTTCATAAAAAAATAATCATGAAAAGTTTTTTATTCATAGTGTAATAAAAAGCTATTTTTGTAAAGGAATAGATTGTTTTGTTGAATTTTTTTGTGGTAAAAATTGCTTTTTTGATAAAAACAGTAATAATTTTTAATTTTTTCGCTGTAGTCTTTTGACTATATTACTAAATGATTTTTTTAAGCTTTGTATAAAAGGATTCACCTGAATAGTGCCATTGGGGAATTTAATTATCGGAAAGACCATTCCATGCTTTGCAAATACGTAAGCATTTACGATTAAAATCTGCGGAATGAAAAAGACAGTGGGTCGTCCATCGGGTCCATCGGGGTATTCGATTTGACTGCTGGTACGATTTTGAAAATTAAATCCACAGTTTGGCATTGCAGGACATATGATTACAGCATCAGAAAAATTTTTAATATTTCCAGGATCATCATTTTTTCCAGTTGTTGCATAACGGCAATTTCTTTTTTCTCTTGTTAAATAGCTATCTGAAATACATCTAAGGTCGTCAATATTATTAGGTGATACTGCTTGAATCATTCCATTTAATGCAAAAAATTCCATCTGCATCTGAGTTTGGGGACCCTGATGATGTCCGCTGATGATCATAAAATTTTTAGTTGAATTAAGTTGTAACCCTTTGAGTACCATATTTTTAAATTCTGGATAAATAATTTTTATAAATAATTCTGCGCTAATAGTGCTATTGGAGAATAGTTGCTGAGGATCTTCCATGCCAATTGCGCTTATTCCATCAGTTGGAATCCCAGATCCAATAGGATAATGGGCGTAATGTTCTCCGAGATTTTCTCTATAATTAAATTCGTCTTTAATATATTGATTGTTACTGTAGGGATGGTGGTCTATAAAAGTAATTCTCAAAGAATCATTTGTCTGCTGCGAAAGATGATTCTTTGCTTTTTTAATTTCTTCTATAAATTTCCCTTTAACAGTTGCATCTTCAAGTGAATAGGGCGGAAAAATGGAATGTTGATACACCTTGCAGTTCCCACCATCTTTTTCATTATATTCTATTATGGCAACAGGGAAAGAAATTGTATTAAAAATTACCTTATTCGCAAGATTTGCAAATGCTTTTGAGAGAATAACTTCATGTATATTTATATTTTGCATCGTGTTATTATTATAATTTTTAATGATTATATCATCTGGGCCCCCAGTATTTTTTGGATCTTGTATTACAACGTTTGTTCTTTTATAAAATGGTCTTTCACGAGGACCTGTTTTTTCTTCAATTATACTTCCCCCCATTCCTGCATGAAAAAGGCCGCAGGTAAAAAGTGTAACTATATCTCCACGAGGGTAAGGGAAAGATTCATTAGAAAAAAGAACATTCTTAAAATATTTACCCTTTGCATCACTATAGTTATGAGTTTGATCATGATTTGATGTCACAGAAAAATGCTTCATTTTATTTGGAAAAAGTAATGAAAGAATATGCAACATCGATGCGACCAATGCGTTAAATTTCCCTATTACTAGGGGATAAAGATTATTTTCTGCGGAAGAATTACTATTTGCTGGAATCAAAAAATGTTTATCTGAATGGTCCGCATGATTTATCGTGCATTGATTTTTTTCAAAGTGTAGATGGGATGGATGCCCATGCGAATCACTAAAAACAGTTGTTCCCTTTGTATTTTCTTTCATGAGAAGAATCTGTCTAAAGGAATTCGCTGTATTGTAAGGATTGTGTTCAAACGTTTGTAATAATTTGTTACATTCTTCCATTCTTTCATTGTCATTTGCAGAAAAATTATGATCTGTTCGATTATATGTTGCATCGAGAGATAATAATCCCAATATATCTTGAAGAAAAAAATAAAAAAATCGGACAGGTGGTTTAAATTCTTGTTTATTATTTAATGGGCAAACTTCATGCGTTAAAAATGGAAGATGTTTGTCCAATAGTGCATTCATAAGAGCATTGAGAATCATAGATATTTTTTTGTAACGACTTTTGCAAACAGGATCATCATAATCAATGATTTGGTCATAGCGGGAGAGATGAGCCATAGAGAGTAATAATAATTCTATTTGTGTGAGAGTAATGACATCGGTATAAAAGTCCGCGAAATAGGCTGAAAAATTTTGCTTTTTTTCATTTAATGAATCCGTAAATGCTGTTAGCCATCCTCGTAAAAATATATTTCCTGAATTGAAAAATCTTTCTCCTGATTTTTTGTATGCAAGCGTGAGGCGTTGTTTAAACGGCATACTGTTTCTTATATTTTCATCAATCAGATCGATGAGATAGCGGTAATTTGTCAATGATTCATCATTTTTGAACGTTGTTTTTATATTTTCGATAAATGTTGCTATGTTTTGGAGATTAGGAGTATGTTGTTTTTCTTCTCCTTTACCGCTGGTGGTAAATAATTCTCTGAACAAAATTTTTAACTCATCTGTATTTATAATGTCTTTGATTATCAATTTTTTTGAAAGAAACCCGTATACGTTTCCGTTACTAAGAAATGCACATTTTCCTTCTTTTCCCTTTCCAGGCAGCATTTTGCGGAAAAGAGCATAAGGTGTTCTATTAATTAAATTATGAATGTTAGCAGGCTGGTTGGTAGGATTATTTAAATTTTCTGCAAATCTGATGCATTCATTGGTTATAACTTCATTACTTATAGTTTTGAAAGCATATGGAAGATCGCCTGTAAAAAAACCTTCTCTGTGACTGCTGGAGTAAGGGAGGTTTTGATCCTCTTGACGAATGCTATCGAAAAGGTCTTTTTGCTGATTCTCCCCCCCTTCTTTAAAAAAATTTCTCATGTTTTCTAATGTTGATACCAATGTGCCTTGTTGTAAAGATTGATAAAATGCGTACCCAAAAAGACTTGCTGGATGGGGGAGGAGAAAAAATTTTCTAATAACTTGGTCGGGGTAGAGAGTCCTCGTTTTTTTGTTTAAACCAAATAAAACAAGTGGCAATTGCTGTATGCCTCGAATGCTATTTCCCTCGTTGTTTTTGCCTGTCACAGTTGCAAGAATTTCTGAATATTGAGAGGTAAATTCACTGAATGCAGTTAATGCTTTTTCTTCTCGAGATGCCGCATGCATTCTTGGCGGTATTTGACAGAAAATTTCCTTAAAAAAAATATTAAAAAACATTGACAATCTTTCGTTGGATGCCGTATGAGAGTGTCCCCCGGTGGTAGTAATATTTTGGAGCTGTTGGTCGCATAGAGAGCCAAATTGTATTAGCAAAAGTGTATCTGTATTAACAGCAAGCTGTGAGGGTCTGGCTGCAGACTTATGATTTTCGTCATCGCAATAATTCACTATATTAATAAATGGACAAAATGCTGATTGATAAGACTCTCTCTGATCATAACAATAAAAAATATTGTTTAATAGATACCATATTCCATTTTTATGATAGTTCTCTATGTGAGGGTGATATTCAAAAAAATGAGAAAAACTATCTTTTATAGGCTCAAATCTTTTTTTAAAAGAGTCAGAATAGCGTGAATAGCCTGGAGGATCGATTAGTATGTTTCGGTTAATTATTTCGTTTTTGTTATATTGATAAAAAAAATTTGAATTATCTTCAGTACAATTTTTAAGAAAATATTTATCTTTGGTAACAGTGTAACTAAATTTTTCTGCAAAATCGTTATTTGTACAATTATTTTGGCTAATTGAAAGGAGTCCTACAAAATTTTTTTGCATCGATTTTTTACAACATGGTGCAAACTCACCCATTGGTTGTGCGAGAGAGTGGTGAGAAAGGTGAAAACTTTTTTTATCTTTATAAGTAGTGTGGCCTACTATGTATTCTGGTGACAAAAGTTGTAATTGTGTTACCCATTTGCTAACTTTTGTTAAATGCACAAGATCGCTTGTATTAATAAGTTTCAATATACCTAGATCACGAACAAGCTCATAAGTATATTTAAATATTACACTATTGTAAAAAGGAGAGAAAGAGGCTTCATGATTACCCATATTAAATTTTATCTGCAAAGAATTATTTGTCAGTTCTCTTATGCTATCTTGTACACTAATCATCATTATTCCCTGAAGAAAATTAAAGATATTTGTATAGCGAGCAGTATTTCCCAAAGCACTATGTAACTTATTAATCCAATCCCCGGTATTTTCTATAGATAGACAAATATCACTTCGAAATTGATTCTGCATTAGCATTTCTAATATAAGCCCAATAGGATTAAAATAACCAGAATGATTATCGGTCATTTTGATTTCTATCCTTTGTGTATGAGGACAATTTGCATCATAAAAATCGCAAATCATGTGACTATTACAGATATCAAAAAGTATTTCATAAAGATCTTGGTTGTTATTAAAAAAGAAATTTGTAATATTTGTCCATACATTATCTAAAGTATTGTCTTTATCAAGCGGTATTTCATTACGAAAAGAAGTGTAACTTTGCCCTAAGACTGTTTCTGCAGAATTCGGATTATCCATATCTTGACTACAATGAACAAATTGGCATCCATTTTCTTTGCATTTATTACTTATTTCATAATAATTATTAGGATAAGTTGCGAAATCCGGCATCCATGAATATGGCTGCAGGTGAATTTCAGGTAAGTATAGTAAGGGGACGAAACGTGGTGGAGGATTAGGGTTATTCTTATTCAATTGGTTAAGGTAATTATTTAAATTATCTGTAGGAGGATAAAGAAAAGCGATTCTCTTTTCTGTGTCCGCAATTAAATATAGTGGTATAAACCTGTTTGATGCTTTTTCGTAAAAATCTTCAGTCATTTTCATGTATTTTTGCATGCAGGAGCATCCATTGTCTTTTAGATATTTAGTTCTTTGATTTACAGAATATTCCAATAAATGTAGAAAAAAATCAGAAAGTATTATGTCATTAGTTGATTCTACACCAATTGAAAAAGAATCAAGAAGGTCCTTCTTAAAATTAGGAGACTTATTGGTATATACAGTTTCATTATAATTTTTAGTTTTCATTAAATATTCAAGAATCGAAAATGTAATTTTTCTACCATTTTCCTCTGCGTATGTAAATGAAAGTGCATCGGCAAAGTTTTTTCTATCGATAATAAGAAAATTTTTTGGGCTAATATTTGGCAGATCTTTAATCAGCGGCGAAAACTGTTCATTCTTCGATATTTGAATCTTCTGCAAATTTTTTTGCTCATTTTTTTTGCCCTGTTGTATTATCAATTCTAAATTTCTTTCTAAATCCCCTGTCTTTTGCAATTCTTTTTCAAGATCCTTTTGTAATTGGGGAGTAGTAATGTTTATTATATCAGCCTTTTCTTGTTCTAAATTTTTTTTTCTTTCGTCTAAATCAAAAGTCATTTTATTTAAATCTGATATCACTATTGTTTGTTCATTAATCAATGTATCTAATTTCCTTGTTTCCTGTATAATCTGATTATGTAAAATATTATTTTGATCCATTGTCTTTTTTTCGATTGCAAGTTGCTCAAGAATGGCATTATTTTTTTTATTCAATTGATTTTCTAAGTTTTCCAAATTCGCTTCTAATGCAGTTTCTAATGAGGTTTTTTTATTAGTAAGATCTGATATCTTATTCTTGATTTCGAAAATCTCATTTGCATTTTGTGTAATCAGTGCTTTCATTGCAGTCATCTCTTTATCTAGATTATTTTTTTCTTTTTGCAACCCCTGTAAAATAATAGTATTTTTAGCAACGGTATTTTCATTTGCACTTTTTAGTGCAGCTATTTTTTTTTGATTATCAAGCAATGTATCTTCAATCATAGAATTTAAAATGCTATAATATTGCTGTAAAAGGTAAAGTTCATCTTTTTGATTAGACGAATCCTCTAAATTTTTTTGCAAATTTAGTAGAAAATTTTTTTGATCATTTTCTAATTTGCGAGCATGTATAAAATAAGCTGTTGTTAAAGAGGTGGTACAGAGGAAGATTCCGCCACAAAATAAACTAATTGCACATTTGTGTTCTTTAAAAAAATTCTTTCCGTATAAAAAATTCTGATCCGGACCTGTGAGTAAGAGAAAGAATAATAATTTTACTATTAGTTGCATTTTGATTAATTTTGTAAAAATTTTGTACATTCTTCGTTTAATTTTTTTAAATGTTCAATTTCTTTCATTAGTTGAGTAAATTCAGGAATAACCTTACCGATCTCATTTTTTATAGTAAGATCTTCTGCTTTAAGATTTTCTAATAATTCTGTATTATTCGTAATTTCTTGCTGCAAATCAATTATTTTTTGTTCAGTTCCATCATTTTGTTTTGATAAATCGCTCATTTCTGTTTCAATTAGTGGAAAATTTTTATTGTATTTTTCAATTTGTTCGATAAAAGGAAGTACCTTTTCGTTGTATTCAGTATTGAATTCTTTTGATAGCGACAGTAAATTTTCTAAATTGATATTATCTGTTAGTGGATCATTAAATTCCGGCAGAGCAAGAGCTGCATTTGCATTTTCTTTATTAATATCATTATTAATGAGTATCTGAATCTTTTTTAAAAAACTCTTTCTTTTATCAATCATCTTTTGTAACGCGTCTGTTAGCTCTTTTTTAATTTCTGTAATTTTATTTTCTAATTTGTTTGAGGGATTTGTGCGTGAATCATGGGGAGTATTTAGTTTGAAAAATACAAATTTAACTACAGCATATCTATCAGATAAGGGTAGCTTTTTTAATGTATCGACTGTTATTCTTTCTTCTCCACCTTTTGGTGTTTGATCATCGCGCAAAAGAGATTCTTTTTGCAAATATAAAGCCGCGGTACTTAAACATGTATTCGATAAGAATCCCGCTGGAAGCATATAAACGACAAAAAATGAAAATACGGGTATAAAAATTTTTCTAAAAAATCCAGATTGTTTCTGATATTTTTTTACTTTATTTTTTAAGATATCGAGAAAGTTTTTTTTTCAGGTGGAAACGAAAACGAAGGGTAATTCTTTGTAAAAAAACAAGTAATCAGTAAAATAAAGTAAAAAATATTACTATATTTTTGAAAAAAATTTTTTCTGTTCTGTTTTATTTCAAAAAACTTCATAATATCAATCTTCTAATCCATATGTTACAGAAAAATTCACCACCAAAACAACGTAGTTATATACATTATTTTTTATTAATAACCTTTGAAAAATTTTCAATTTGAAATTTTAACTCTTCGTTTATTTGATTTTGTTTTTCAATTTTCTCTTTCAGAGTTTCGTTATCTGCAAGGAGGGAGAGTATATCTCTATCTAAGCATGTAATTTCACTGCCTTTATAAGCGTTATCATTCTTTAATGTCGATATTAGTGCTTGTTTTTTGCCGAAAGTATCTTGTAACATATTTAAATTCTTATTGCATTGCTCTAATATTAACACATTTTTCTCGTTTGTTTGTTTAATTTTGTTAAGTTCATTTTGATTGGTTGTAATCGCATCAAATTTTTCTTGTAGTTTTTTAAGTCTATCTGCATAGTTTTTATCAAAATCCATACAAGAAAGAGAAATATTTTTTAATGAAAAAAGTGAAATAATAAAGAAACAGAATTTTATTGATACTCTTTTTTTTGAAAAAATTTTCATATACATTTAACCACAAGTAATATTTTTAATAATCTTCTTTAATGTATTCTAAAAAGTTATTTTTGTGAAGATATACATTATTTTTTTACTAAATTTTCCTTTGTAATAGAAATTATATGATGTGGTGGAGTTATGGTTATGCCTTCTGATTCTAATTTTGTAGCTATTACTATGCGAAGATGAGCAGTTATATCAAAAAGATCAGGTACTTTATCTACAGAAATAAATCCTCTGATAAGAAATTGAAATCCCGATTGCGTAAAATCTTCACATCGCACAATAGGATGTGGATTTTTGAGTATTGTTGAAAAATTATCGAGGCACTTGATAAGTATAATTCGTACATTTTCTGGGTTTTCTCCAAAACCAACATGAAGAATAATGTCCTCCAATCCAACATAACCAGCTCGATTATAATTCCAATTGTAAAGAAGCTTTGAAATAATCACCGAATTTGGGACTACAACATTTACGCTATTTCTTTGTCGTATAATTGTTGTTCGAGGGTTAATTTTTCTCACTATGCCCACAATATCTTGTAGGTTCCCGCTTGCGGATCCACTTATCCGTATAAGATCTCCTATCTTTATCGGACGCTGAATGAGAATAATAAAATAGGAAACAAAATCTGCGAATGGTTCTTTAATTGCAAAACTAAATATACCTATGATAAGAGCTATTTTTGTTGTCAGCGATTGTAGTCCCGCCGCATAAAGTCCGATAATAAAGCCAAAGGTAACCATAATGTAGCGAATCAGGGTGAAAAGGGTAAATTGAACGATGGGGTTCATAAACATCGGCTCAACAATCTTTGCGATGATAAGATTATTTGTTACATAAGCGCCGATATAACCACCAATGGTGAAGATAAAAACCTTTGTTATATCGAATAAAGTAAAAATATTTGCAGTTTGATCTGATGAGATAGCGGATATGAGATCCATTCTTATTATTTTTTGTAGCATTTCCATGTTGATGCCGAGTCCCCAAAGAAATGAAATAATCAAAATAGAGCAGATTATCATGAGTAAAAAGAGGATGGTGGCGCAAAGTATATAGAGTGATTTTGCTGAGGTAAAACGGTTTATTATTTCACCATCGCGAGAGTCAATAAAAAAATCTATCATTTCTCTTTTTATTTTGTTAAATAGGTAGTATATGAGAGGAATTGCGAGACTAGTAAGTAAAAATCTCGAAATGAAATAAAATACTTGGGATCCATATCCAACATAAGGGTTGCTCATGACGATTATAAGCGCGATAAAAGAGAGAAAAAGCCTATAATATTTAAAAAAAATCCCCTTTATCCATCGCATCCGTTCATTTTGTTCTGGAATTAACCGTAGAACCGTTTCTTTTCGAAGGACTGTTAAAAGATTAATCTGTAAAAGAAGGAATTGAATCGCTCTTATTATTGGCAAAATAGAAAGAATATCGTTTGATGCATAGGGGATAAAGTGAGAAAGCGCTTCATAAAGAAGAAGAAGTGCACAATGGGGAAAACAGAAAGAAAGAAAAAAATAAATGAAATGACGAATTGATGAATAGGGAATAAACGCAAATCCTCTTCGTTCATTCATAGCAAGAAATTCTTGCATGATTTTGTAAAGAAAAAGCCACCCGATAGGGATACTCAACAATAAAAAAAGTGAAGTAAACACTATATTTTGCATAATTACTTTAAAAAATATTAGAATCGCCGTGAATGTGTAAAATGGAATAAAGTAATTTAGTAAAAATTGTAGAATGACAATAAATTTTATCTTGCTTTGATGTTTTTCTCCCCACTCGAAAAATTTATTAATCATTATTTTTGACCAACGGTGTGCGATGAATCCACCGAGGGTAAAAAGTATGAAGCAAGAGATTATCCAAAGAATATGATTAAAAGAAAATTCATTATCATATTTTCCAAACAATCTTTTGAAGGATCGTTTGGTCATACTAGAGAAAATTTTTACGATTTCTTTACAATGAGGTAAAAGTGATTTAATGCTGTTTAGATCTATCGAATATTCAGACCTTCCCCAAAAACTTTTTGAATGCAGTTCTCCCCGTATATATTGTGCAATAAAATGAATATCATTCAGCTGTTTTTCAAGAATTCTTGTTTTTTCATTCATTTCACTTAACCTATTTAAAGTCTCTATGAGAATAATCTGTAAATCATGGTTAATTTTTTCATTGTTTTGTACAAAAAACGTGATGGTATCATGCCACTCTGAAAGTGATGCGAGATGGTGGTTAAGTGCTTCTATTTTTTCTTTTATAATTCCTCCATCAAGATTTTTTGTTAAAGTTTCGATTAGATATGCGTGAGGTGCTTTTTGATCAAGAAGTAACCACGCATCAACAAGAGAACAGTATTTTTGATTGCAAAAAAGCTCCATTTCTACAATAAAAAGATTTATTTCAGTTTGTTTATGGGAAAGAAGAATGGAAAGTTCATCTATTACCGATTTGTTTTCATCCTGATCCTTTTTTTCATAAAGATTTTTTAAGATTGTATGAAGAGTCTCATTAATGCTTTTTGTGGTATATCTTTGGATGATTTTGTTCGATTCTGATTGTTGTTTTTTATCTTGATTAATTAACTTGTCTCGCTGTAAAAAAAGAGCTTTTTGGAGAATTTTTTGTTTTTGTAGATATGCTTTAACCTCATTTTCTTGAAAGGAGATTTGCTTCATCTGTGAAAGTTCTGATTTATCCCTCTTTATTTCTTCATTTATCGCAATTTTTCTTAATTCAAGGACCTTTTTTTCGAGATCACCGCTTCTTTTTTTTGTGGCATCAAGTTTTTTTTGATATTCAATTGTTTTTTCTGTATAAATTGAAACTTCATGAGAAAGATGATGATCTTTTCTGAAAGATTTGTTGTTCCCCATTAAATTCATGATCATATCTCTGGTCTTTTTTTCCTGATCAATTCGTATTGTTTCTGAGTGTGCTATTCGAGTTATCTGTTCATCTAAAAAAAGGAGTGAATGTTGGAGCGCTGCAATTTTGAAGGCGATGAGATTCATTGTTTCTATATTTTTTTCTTTCTGTTCCTGATGTATGTTGAGGATGGTTTTTCTGAAAAGTACATTGACACTTTCTTCATAGATGTGGATCAATTCTTCAAGACGTATTTTTTCGTTGCGAAGTTCTATTAAAATTTCTTGCTGTTTACGTAAAAAAAGAAGTTGAGTATTTTTTTTTCCAGATATGAAGCCATGTTGTTCGATGAAATTTATTTCTTTTCCTATTTCCTCTAATTTTTCATCAACAAATTTTTGTAATTCAAAAACAAATGCATTTACATCGTATATTATCGAGGTTAAAGAATCGCCGTCATAAGTGTTTATCTCTTCGGATTCAACATCACTTTTTAATAAATGCATCGGTAATTCGCTCGAAGAAAATGATGTATTTTGAAGGAATAAAAGATGAAAAAAAATCAATATAGTGGGTATTCTCATGCGTGTTTGTGAAAAATATTACCACTAGTATATGTCTTTCCTCCCATTTCAATCAATACTATGTGATACTATTTTCGTCATATTTTTTTCTATACTTCATTTTATTTCAATGGTACCATGATAAAAATAAATAAAATGTATCGATATGTCGTATATTGCTGAAATAAAAAATCATATTATTTCTTTCATAGCCAGTGTCTATCAATCGCATCCTGAATTTTCGCAAATAATAAAAAAAATAACCATCGAGTGTAATGTTGATGTAAAAAGAAGTTCTTTTGGAGATTGTTCAACCAATGCACCTTTGATTATTGCTAAAATGATTAATTGTTCGCCTGAGACTGTTGGAAAAAAATTTGTCGAAAATTTTTCGAAGAATGATCAGTTCTTTGATTCGGTAATTTATTCACCCAATGGATTTGTAAATTTTATTTTTATTTCAAAGGTATATGATGTAATTGTCGCAACATTTTTAAAAAATGAATTAGCACTTATTTCCAAGGTCAATGATCCTAAAGAGATAAATGTTGAGTTTGTAAGTGCAAATCCAACTGGGCCACTTCATGTTGGGCATGCACGCGGAGGTATCATAGGCGATACTCTTGTGCGAATTCTCAGGGCAAAGGGTCATAAAGTTGCTTCTGAATTTTATATCAATGATCATGGGAATCAGATTAAAAAGCTTGGAGAATCCCTGAAAGCACGATACCAGAATATATGTGGTTCTGAATCGGTACTTCCTGATGGTGGGTATAAGGGAGAGTATCTTGTTGATTGTGCACAAAAATTATTTACCGGATATCAGAATAAACTTTTGGATAATTCAATTGAATGGTTTAGTGAATTTGCAAAGGATGAGATGTTAAAGGATATAAATGAAACGCTTGATGAGTACAAAATATCGTTTGATAAATGGTTTTCAGAAAATTCACTGTATGATGACGGATCTGTTCCATCGATAGCGCAATGGCTTCTTGAAAAGGGGTACGCCTACCATCTTGAAGATAAAAGTCTCTGGTTTAAAGCCTCTTCTTTATGCGGAGATTCTGAAGATTGGGTTATTTGTAGGGCAAATGGAGAATATACCTATACCGCATCCGATCTTGCTTATCTCAAAAATAAGATTGATAGGGGGTTTACCACTTTAATTATGGTGCTTGGACAGGATCATCATGGGTTTGCAAAACGTATGAAGCAGATTACTTCACTTTTTTCAGAGGATGTTTCTCTCGAGGTTATTCTTTATCAGATGGTTACTGTAACAGACAAAGGACAGCTTATGCGTTTATCAAAGCGGTCGGGAAATATCATCGCTCTCTATGATATCGTAAAGACAGTGGGATCTGATGCTGCAAGATTTTTTTATCTTAACAGAGATGCTGGAACGCATCTTGATTTTGATGTTCACAGGGCCCTTGAACATTCCGAGCATAATCCAGTTTTTTATATACAATATGCTATTGTCCGTATGAAAAGCATTTTACGGAGTGCCCATGAGTTAAAAATTGCATGGAATTTTATTTCTGATGAAGAGGAGATTGGATATCACTATCAGCAAAATGAAAGAATTCTTATAAGAAAAGTTGATTCTTTTGATACTATGCTCGATACGATCTGTTGTACAAGAAGTACCTATCTGTTAGCAAATTATACAAGTCATTTGGCATCACTTTTTCATTCATTTTATAACTCTTCAAGCTGCCTTCATGATGAGAATAGAAGTGCGGTAAAAAAAAGAGTACGATTGGTCGCTCTTTTGCAAAAAACAATGACTATTGCAACAGAGCTGCTCGGAATAACCTCTCCCGAAGTGATGTAGTATATAAAAAAAGAAACTGAGAAAAAAAAATGAAAAAGGGGACCTTTCCTGAAATAGAGATACAGGTGTCGCAACAATCGATTGTAAAGAATCGAACACTCTTTAACTATGATAGAGCATCGAAGGAGCAAGGGGATCATGAGGGTTATTCTCAGGAATATATACCGAAAAAATTATCTGAGTATATTGGACAAAGGGTGTTGTGTGAGCGTATAAAAATCTGTATTGCTTCTGCGCAACAGAGAAAAGCTTGTTTAGATCATATCCTTTTCTTTGGCCCCCCAGGACTTGGAAAAACCACTTTTGCGAAGGTTATAGCGAATGAAATGGGAGGGGATTTTCGTTGTACGACTGGACCTGCGATTCAAAAAACAGGTGATCTTGTTGCGATTCTTTCACAGCTGACCCCACATTCTATCTTATTTATTGATGAAATACATCGAATTCCAAAGCATGTCGAGGAGACCCTGTATGGGGCAATGGAAAATTTTTCTGTTGATATTGTAGTAGGAAAGAATGCAGCTTCAAAGGTTGTTGCTCTCCCCGTCCCTCCATTTACTTTGATAGCTGCAACAACACGATCAAGTCTTCTTTCTGCGCCATTACGAACAAGGTTTGGAGTAATTGAAAAATTTGATTTTTATGAAATTGAGGAGCTGACGTTAATAGTGATTCAGGCAGCTAAGTTTTATACGATTTCTCTTGCTATAGAAGAAGCACGCATGATTGCACGTTGTGGGAGAGGTACTCCAAGAATCGTAAAAAAATTGGTTCGAAGAATACGTGATTATATTGTTGCAAAAAGCATTTCAGTAATTAATGAAGAGGCTATTGCAGAAGCAGTGGCATTTCTTGGAATCTATTATGATGGGCTTACCGCTGTAGATATTGCTATTTTAAAAATTTTATTAGATAGAAACGACTTGCCAATTGGTATAGAAGCTCTTTCTGCGCTCATTGGAGAGGATGTTGAAACGATTGAAGAGATATATGAGCCCTATCTTCTGATGAAGGGATATGTTGAAAGAACAATCCGTGGTCGAATAATACCCAATACTGCAAAAAAAAGGGTTGAAGAAATAATCAAGGGATTTCAGGGCGAGGAGTAAAAATATCATTTTTTTCTTCTACTACATGTAAATAGATTTGTTTTTAAAAAATTGAAAGGAATTTTTGATAAAGAAGGGATTCTGTTAATTATCATATTTTTACATCCGTCGAGAAGGCCCCCCCCCTTTGTTTTGATGACTTTAAATACAGTTAAGAATCCAGCTTTCCCACTCTCAAATCGTTTTTTGCAATTAAAAAGATATATTTTTCCATCTTCATCTTTAATTTTTTCTAAAAAAGTTGAACCATTTGAAACAATATTTGAAGCAATAAATGTTGAAGAAAATGACAGTGGAATGGTAACTAAAAGTGAGTTACATAGGCAATGCTCAAAAAATAAAAATAAATAAGGCGATAGGCCCTTAAACCTGAAATCCATTTTCTGACTAGCCGCTATTGCTGGATTAATTCCTGCTTCTTTGTTCTCATTATTCACGTTGTTTTTTTGTATTTCTGTAGATGGCTGACTAGCCGCTATTATTTGATTGCTTTCTGCTTCTTTGTTATTTTGCACTTCTACTATTGCTTGATTGCTTTTTGCTTTTTTGATATTTGGCAGCCAAAATTTTATCTTTGCAGCATTGTTTTTTATAAGAGTTATGAAATGGGGATAACAGTCTTTTAAGAAAGAGATTAGTAGCATTCCCCATGCATCCCGAAATCCAAAATCAAAGGAATTTGCGGTGCCTCTTAGATAAGAAAAGTATATGAAGGGAAAAATAATTGTTGGTACAAAAAGCTTTGATATTTCACTTTTCGTTTTCAATATGGTATCGAAAGAAAGGATGGTATTAAAATAACAAAAACAGATATCTGTTCCCAGGTAATAGATATTTTTTTCAGCAATGGTCAGGAAAAAAAGTGTTGGCAAAAAAACATATGCTCCATTTAAACCTTTTGCAAAAAAATTAAGAGTATATTCACATAATCCCCCGCGTTTATTAAATGTATTAAATGTTTCGATATAGGTGCGTAGTTCTTCGAAAGTAAGAATTTTTTTATTGGTAGTAGTACCAAATGGATCTTCCGAATTTTTTTCCGTTGTAGCAATGTCTAGATTTATTTTCTTTTGCTCTTCCCCCTCTATCGAAAGAGGTTGGTTATTCTGATTCACTAGGTTAATTTCATTACTATTGTTTTTTTGAGGAATGCCTAGATCTATTGCATTCGAAAGAGGTTGGTTATTCTGATTCACTAGGTTAATTTCATTACTCTTGTTTTTTTGAGGAATGTCTAAATTTATTTTCTTTGTAAAAAACTGAGATCCTTTATAAACTATGTATCCAATAAAAATTTTTGCAAAATTGTTTTGAAAATGAGGATATTCAAGAGCACTAAATTTCAAATAAAATTGGAAAATATCTGTAAAAAAAGGTGGTATAAGTATTATACTTTCTATCCGATTTTCGTTTTTTTCATCAAGCACTACTTGTATATATTCTGTTTCAGATCTACTAGGTTTATTCAATTTAATAGTTTTGGAAAAAGCATCGATTTCTTCATTGGTTGTAAAATCATCAAATTTTTTTATAAAATGCTTTGTATTTAATTTTACTAAAGAAAAGCATGCTAGAAATTTTTCGATCATCGATTTTTTTTTATTTCTTTCATTATTGATTGCATTGATCAGCTTCTGGAAATATTTTTCAAATACAGAGTCGTTGTTGATATATTCCTTCACACGATTCAATATCTCGTTATTTGATAAGATCTTTTTCACAATTTTTTCCCATGTATATCTGATTTGCTTTCGATTATTTGCAATAGACAGGTCTAGTAATTCAAAAATACCTTTTTTTGTCTTCGGATAACTTTTTTTTGGTAATGTATTTAATAATAAAGCAGCGTCTCGCTCAAATGATAGAATATTTTCATGAAAATTATTCGGGCTTTCTGTTAATAAAGTGAAAGACTTTAAAAAAGCTTGTTGAAGTTTTTGCTCGATTTGATTCGATTGTTCGGAGTAATTATTATTTTTATTATCTTGAGATTTATCCCCGAGGTCATCCAAAAATTTTTTTACGAGACAATAGTGCGGCAACCTATTTTTCAACTCTATGAACCTATTACAAAGATTTTTCATTGTTTCTTCTGGATGATTATTATTGTTCTTCTGAGCCTGTTTAAATTCTTCAAAAGAGGAAGGATCACATATTTTTTGTATTCCTTGTAACAATCCCGTATTGCCATTTTTTTTCATATCATCTTTTACAGAGGATATATACCGTAAAAAAAGTGAAAAATTTTTTATACTCTCTAATTTTTCCCGCATTGAATCTCGTATGGCCATGATTGGGCTATCTTTTGCATTCAAAGTCATAAAAAAAACTGTTGATGCATAAGTGCCCGCTAATCTTTCGGCTGCCAGTAGAAGTATTGTTATTGATATTGGTGTTTTTTGCTCAATATGTTCTTGTTTCATAAGTTGCTTCATAAGGGATTTACCGAGGTGGTCACATATCACGATAACAGGAGATGTTTTTGTAAAAAGGACAATACATGAATGGAAAAAAAAAAGAGTGGTCCAGAGCGGTGGCATAAATCCGTATGTTTCGTGTAAATTATTGCATTTTTCTTCATAAGTAAAATCATCTATGGGAAAGAATACTTTGTGCAATTTTGTTGCAAACACGTAGGTTGTCAGCGTATATCCAATCGATGCAGTCAATTTTGGATAATTCACTAAAAAGGCTACAAAATTTGCAGAATAATTTTCTGCAACATAGTTGAAAGCTGTATATGTAAAACCCCCGATTTTGTTCAAAACAGTTGTTGCAAAAGGTTTAACATTGGTCAGTGGATTGTAGCAATAGAAGGTTTGAGATAAAAGTGCATATACGAGTAGTAAAAAATAACGAAGTAATCTTTTTTTCATACTAGTGACAGATCTTCATTTAATGATGTATCCATGAGGGTGAACGGAATAATCCGTTTTTTGAGATGATCGATATTGACTTGGTTGCGATATCAATAGTTTCGACTCTTCTTTTTCCATTTTCTTCCTGTGCTATATAAGCTATGTATCCGCCGCACGGGGAAAGAGCGGGATCATGTTTATGATATTTACTCTTTGTGAGCACTTTTCTTTCCATTTCAGCACCATCATACATGACTAATTGAAAAATACCATCAATTTTTTCTGAAGTAATAATACATTCTTGAATATTATAGTGGGTTGATATAGATGAGACGATTGTAGATTGCGGGGTAAATTGTTGTTGTTTTGAAAAAATGACCTTATTTTCCCCCTTTGAGATTTCAAAAATATATCCTCTGAATTTTTTTATCGCCCCAACGGCAATCAATTTTTCTCCTATTACCGGCGCAAGTCCGCCATAAATTCCATTGGAAGCATCAAGGGTCTTATGACAGAATTTTTTAGTTTCTTCGTCGTACATACAGACACAGAGAGTTCCAGAAAGAATGTAAAAAAGAAACTCTTCGATACTGCATGGGCTTGTTGCTGTTCCATGCGCAGATACGATTGAATCAAAGTATTTTTTTCCGTTGCTGTCGTAACGTAGCTTTACCAATGAAACTTTATCGCGATTTATCTGTGAAAATAATATAACTGGACCATTTTTAGAAGGAGCGACGGTCAAATCTATAAGAGGACGTTCCCCTTCATGAAGAATAGTTTTATTTTTATGCAAAGAAAACGGATTAGTTGCAATAATTTTGAAATTTCCTTTTGTTTTATTCACGGTATTCTGTTCTATATAAATAAGAGTAAGTTCAAAGGGAGAAATTTCTTTTGAAAAAAGTTTTTTCCATATATCTGCTGCGATCATTAAACAGAATTCTTCGAGGACGGTTATTCCATTTACAGTATAATTTTTACCTCCGATAAACTCGGGTGTAACGGTATTGTAAAGTTGCCATGAAATTTTTTCCTCTGAAAGTGAAAAAAGAAGATAAAAAAGGATATTTTTTGTTGCTAATTTTTCTAAAAATTGTTTTGATATCCCCGAAGAAATTTTTGATGGTTCCTTCGCATTTTTTTCTATTTTTATGAATTCAACTGGGGAAATTTTTTCTATATTTTCGAGTAAAGATTCTAATTCATTGTCAAAATACTCGATTCCAGATGTTTCATATCCTATTGCTATGCGATCATTATCTATTTCTGTGGAGGAATAAATTAAATGATTGAAGAAAAAACAAAAATGAAAAAAAATTTTTATGAAAAAAATGGTTTTCAAAAAAACCTCTTAGTCTTATGGAAGAATTTCTATGGAAAAAAGAATCACAAAAAATGAAAAAATGTCAACATTTTCTTGTAAATAAAGTTTTTTGGGAAGAGTTTATTTGAACTATTGCTTTTTGATTTTTTTATTAGTTATCATAATCATTATAGGTATTAAGATAAATAGTCTTTGTTTTGGAGAATATATGAAAAAAATTAGAGCAATATATAAGAAAATCGTAGATATTTTTTTTCTTCTTTCTATTTTTTTTTATAATGTAGAAAATTTTGCTGTAAGAACGGTTGGAGGATCTCGATCAGCTGGAAAATCTCAATCAGTTAGAAGATCTCAATCAGTTGGAAGAAGCAAAGCAAGTAAAAATGTTTCGAATTCTTTTGCGAAACAATCATCTTCAAGTACATCTCCAAGTGCATCGATCATTTTACCGGTTAATGTTAGTAGTCAATCCTCTTTAAATAATCAAGAAAAAAATGATGCAATTATAGTTCTACATAATGCTGGAGATATCAATAAAACAGCTTTAGATGATAGTAATAAAAAGACAATAATGAGTTGGGCGGCTTTGCCATCGAATGGAAGTATTACAAAACATCATTTAGAAAATGTTGAACGTTTTATTGCTGGATGTACCGCTTTGTTTGTTTTAAATAAAACTATATTGGAAAAACAGAACAAAGAGATTATCCCAGTAGATTTCAAGGCAATGGGGGTGATAGAAAAGAACAAACAGATGCTTAATCAAGCAATGAGAGGCTCTCTTAATTCTATGGATGTTAAAGACTTTATTGACTGTGCAAAATATGTTATTTATTTGCGGTACAGTGAATTTTTGAAAAAAAATTATAAAGAAGAATATCAAGAAATGATGAAAGATATCAAAGATTTAGGGGCATCAGTTTTGAATGACGGTAAGGAAATGGTAAATGCGATTAGTAAAATAGGTTTTGTAAAAAATTCTGTAAATTCAATAAAAAGTGTCAAAGATGCAGCTGTAGCTAAAGCAAAAACATCGGGTGTATTAAAACACATAGCGAATTTTTTAGGTAAGGATGATGATGATGTTGATGCAAACACGCCTGCTAATTCTGTTAACGAACCTGTTAATGATAAAAAAAAAGGATTTTTTTTGAGGGTTTGGGATAAGGAAAAATTAGCACTGCAGTCTGTGGGGATCGATATAAAGGAGAAGACTTCTAATTTGTTATTTGGGAAAAGACCTATTACTTATTTTATTAATCGTATTCATTATAATGGTGAATCTGCTCCGTACTTTTTTTTCGATAATATAACAGATGTTATTGATCAAATATCAAAGAAAAATTATTCCTCCACTGAAAAGGCTTGTGCTGCCATTATGAGAGTGTTTATTCCAGATGTTTCTCAAAAATTTGATAATACAAAAGATTTTACAACAGAGATGATAATAAAAGATTTTGCAATGCAATATGTTACTGTAGAGCCTGATGACCAGCGCAACAGTACTGCGCATCTCAAGCATCAGGCGTGGAAAGAGATTGTTGAAGGATGGGCAGGGATAAATGGAGTTGCTCTTAAGATCAAATATGTTTCAGGAATATGGAAAAAAGTGGCTGCTGGAGCGACTGCGGCAGCGGGTTTATTTGCATTATATAAGACTTACAAAATGCTTAAAGGTCCAGGAGAAGAACAGGCGGCTCTTGGTAAATTGCCAACTGATAATGAAGTAGCAGATTTTTTATCACATTTAAAAAAGAATGAAGATGTTCGTAAAAAAGTTTTAGCGACAAGTAATCTTTTTGAGAGGGAAACAAATGCAAATGACAGAAATCTTGCTAAGTATAATAAATACATAGAAGAAGGAGTAAATAAAGAGGCGGTAACTGCGGTAAAAGAGAGTAGGGAAAATTTTGAAAGGGCTGAAGCAGAAGCCAATAAATTAATGCCAGATTTTGAAGAATGGGCAGGGGATCATGGATATGATGTTATTGAGTTGGAGCAAAGTAATAACAATAAAAAAAAATCGGAATTGAAGCAGTTGAAGAGAAACTATGAAAAAGAGCGGAGCGCTTTAAAAAAGAAATATTATGATAATAGTAAAGAATCTTTAAAATTATAAAAAGATTAAATAATTATCATTATGATCGAGAAACAGAAGGAATAGAAAAATTGTCAGATATAAAAACATAAAATTATTTTTCTTATTCTTTTATTTTAACAAAAAATAATATAGTGCTACGCTTTTAATGAACATAATTTTTTAGGCTGTATGAAGAGCAATGATTTTATTCATTTGCCGAAAAATTTTTCAATTGCTGAAAAATTTTTTAATCCCTCTCTTGTTTATCGGGCTTTTTTTAAGTATTTTTTTTGTTGCAAAAACTATCCCTCCTGAAATAATTGATCCATTTGTCAAAAATTTTCTCTATGATCCTTCTATAAATTTTGTTGCTTTTGGTAAAAATAATAGTTTCATAGGGAGTGATTGTTGTTTTGTTAATTTTTCTTGCAAATCAATTCTCTGTAGCTGGGGAGATTTTCAATCTTTCAAACAAAGCTGTCAATTGTCCGTAAAGGAAATAATTTCTATGAGTATTTGTCATCATAAAAGATTAGATGAAAAGCACTTTGCCGCGGAAGTCCTTTCGATTACAGTGTTAAATAAGAAAGGCAGTGAGGTGGAATGTTTAGCGATTGTTAAAATTAAAGATCTTACTAAAAATGAAAATTTATTTCTTGATGCAAGTGTAATCTCTCCAAAAGATAATGATTTTTGGGAATAGACATCAAGAAAGTTTTTTCCTAAAAAATTGCAGTGAAAAAATTATTAAAAATTATGGTAAAATTATCGAAGAAATTGTATTCATTATCATCTTCTGTTAGGATCTTTTTTTCATGACAAAGTCTTCATCAAATCAATCTTCGTACTCTGCAAGTTCAATAAAAGTTATGGAGGGTCTGGAGGCGGTACGAAAACGTCCCGGTATGTATATTGGCTCGACCGATAGTAAAGGATTGCATCATCTTGTGTATGAGGTGGTTGATAATTCAGTGGACGAGGCTCTTGCTGGGCATTGTGATTCGATAATCGTTACTCTTTGCAATGATGGTTCTTGTTCAGTAGTAGATAATGGTCGTGGAATTCCCACAGATATTCATCCCACAGAGGGAGTTTCCGCGGCAGAAGTGGTGCTGACAAAATTACATGCAGGTGGAAAATTTGATAAGGAAACTTATGCGTTTTCTGGTGGACTGCACGGTGTTGGTGTTTCTGTTGTTAATGCGCTTTCTAAGTGGCTTGTAGTAGAAATTTATCAGAATGATGCGGTACATACTCAGACATTCTATACAGGCGTGCCGGATAAGCCGCTCGAAAAGAAGGGAAAAACAACGAAACGCGGCACAATGATTCATTTTATGCCAGATGAAGACATCTTTAAATATACCACGAGTTTTTCATTTTCGATTTTGTCAAAACGTTTTCAAGAAATGGCATACCTTAATAAGGGTCTTTCAATAACGTTAATAGATGAAAGAGATGACAAAAAAGTCGAGTACAAGTACGATAATGGAATAATTTCTTTTGTTCAACAAATTAATGAAGATCAGGAATCGCTTTTTCAGGAAATTATTTATTATAAATACGTTGAAAAGAACTTTGAATTAGAGTGTGCGCTGCAATATAATGTTGGTTTTAATGAGCAATTGATTTCTTTCGTCAATACTATAAATACCTATGAAGGGGGCACTCATGTTTCTGGATTTAAAAGTGCATTAACCGCGGTATGTAATAAAAAAGCGAAAGATTTTAATATTATAAAGAAAGATGAATCAGGTTTTTCAAGTGAAGATGTACGTGAAGGGATGGTCTGTATCTTGAGTGTAAAAATCGCTGAGCCACAATTTGAAGGTCAGACGAAGGCAAAGCTTGGAAATTTTGATATAAAGGGGATGGTACACTCTCTAATATTTGCTTTTTTGGATCAATATTTTGAGGAGCAGCCTGCGATAGCGAGAAAGATATTAGCGAAGGCAGAGATGGCTCTCAAGGCAAGAGAGGCCGCGAAACGAGCGAGAGAATTGACTCGAAAAAAGGGGATATCTGATTTTCTTCTCCCTGGAAAATTAGCGGATTGCCGTGTAAATGGCGAAGGAGAACTTTTTATTGTTGAAGGAGATTCTGCGGGTGGTACTGCAAAAACAGCAAGGGATAGAGTCACCCAAGCAATTTTGCCATTACGGGGTAAAATTTTGAATGTTGAAAAAGCTACGATAGAAAAAATTTTGGGGAATGAAGAGATAAAGGCTCTTATTGCAGCGATTGGGATAGGTTTTGGGGAGGAGATGATAGCGGTAGAACAAGCACGTTATAAGAAAATAATTATTATGACAGATGCTGACGTTGATGGATCGCATATACGAATTCTTCTTCTCACATTTTTTTATCGGTATCTTCGTCCTATGGTTGACAACGGGAGCGTATATGTGGCACAACCTCCTCTCTATAAGGTAAAGATTGGGAAACATGATAGGTATTTGCAAAATGATAATGATCTTAATGACTTTATAATTACCTGGATCGAGCGTGAATGTGAAATAGTTATTGATGGAAAAAAGTTAAATACTATAGAGGCAGCCAATTGGTTAAATTCGGTTCGATTATATTTTCATGCACTTAATGAGGTTTCAAAGAAAAGTGGTATTTATCTTCCGGCTCTTGAGGAAATTGAAGAATTTGAGCAATTTAATGATAAATTTGATAAAAAATTTGATGAATATAGAGATGAACTTTGTCAGTTACATGATAAAAAAGGGATGGTTGAAAAATGGAAAAATGTAACAATCTATCATAGAAATAAGATTGTTGGTTCAATTTCTATTCCTTCTATACTAGAATTAGTTGCCGTGATGAAAGAGGCAGCGAAGCCATTCATGAACATACAGCGTTATAAAGGCTTAGGGGAAATGAACTCTGAGCAATTATGGGAGACGGCTATGGATCCTGAAAAAAGAAGGTTGTTGCAGATAACGGTTGATGATGCAGCAAAATCAGATTATTGGTTTTCTGTTCTTATGGGAGAAGAAGTTCAGGAAAGGAAGCAATTTATAGAGGAGCGAGCACATTTTGTGCGTAATTTGGACATATGATGAGTAGATGGGATAAAGAAGATGCATTTAAGCAATTTTTTTCTTATTGCAATAATTGTTTTTTGGAAAATTCGATTGATAAAAAAAATTTTTTTGTTGGATTCTCGGGTGGTGCGGATTCGACGTTATTGTTACTCTGGTTGAAGGAGTATGCGATTGCAAACCCTCAAAAAATAACTCAGATAATTGCGATACATGTTGTAGATAATGTTTTTTGTAGTAATTCAGTTCCATTTTTTGAAGATTATAAAAAAAATGTTGCTCATGTAACAAAATTTTGTTTTCAGCAAAAAATTCCTCTTTTTATCTATGATGCGTCTGAGCGTCCTTGCGAGTGGTATGGTAGGTATATGCGTTCTCTAGAGGCAATGTGGAGATCGATACGATGGTTTGCTTATCATTATTTTTCTGAAAGATTTACCGCTCCATTTCTCTGTATTGGCCATAATCAGGATGATCTTAAGGAATCTTTAGAGATTGCGAGAATTCGGAATAATAAAAATTTTTTATCTCTTAATGATGAATCTTTTACTTTCAATAAAAATACGAAAATTATACGTCCTTTGTTGTATCTTTCGAGTAAAAAAATACGTGAAATTCTTCAAAGAAAAAAAATTTTGTACATTATAGAAAATAGTAATAATTCTGATCGTTTTTTACGAATTCAAGTTCGAAGGTTGCAGTTGCAGGATAAAAAAATTTTCAATGAAAGTTTTGAAAAAGGGGGAGAGGGAAGAAAAAATTTTTATAATCAAAAAGGGGATGCTCGCTTAATAAAGATAGATGATTATCTTTTAAGGGATGAAGATGAAAGGCTTTCGATTATTAAAGGTATTGTTATTTCTATTGTTGGATGGAGGGGAATTACTGGGGGAATTTTGCGCGAAGCGGATAGATTTATACGAAAATCATCTAAAAAAAATCATTCATTGGGGGTTATATCGATGAAAAAAAACAAAATTGTGGTGGTGTTTGATGAAATTTGGAATTATTGAGGGGGGTTGATTCTATGGTAGGTATAAAAAATAAATATGGTAATCGTAATTTATTTGTAATAAAAATTTTTTTAATTTTTTATCTTTCTCTTTTTTACAATGTTCTTGTAAGCATGAAAAAGATGGAGGAGTTTGATCAATTAAGTTGTGATTTTACAAAAGATAAAAAATTAAATGAGTATATTAATACTCAAGAATTACATAATTTGTTAACGAAGTTAGAATATCTACCACAAAAAAATATGTCATTGGAATCGCTTGATCTTCTGTTACAAAAATATTTTTTCTCTGGTGGAGGAGGAAAGGAGCGATGGCAGATTCAAGAAAAAGAGGGTGCTAATGATAAAGAATTAAAGGAATCGGCTAGAAAAATTTTACGATTGGAAGATTCTTCTCTGCAGGATAAAAATATTTTTTATATCATGCAAAAAGCTCAGAAAAGCGAAAAAAAAATATGTATTGTTGTCTTAGGTGGCTCGATCCCATCCTTTTTGCAACGATTTCTTAATGCGATTGCGGTTTATTATTTTTTTGTAAAGAATAAAATTCCAACAAAAATTTGTGTATTGGGTGGATATCGGATATTAGATGAAAAAGTCGATAAGAATGCTGATGGAAGAAGGGATCAATTTTTGGGATTAATGAAATTTTTGAACATAATTACCAGGGGGTGGTTTTGTAAAAATCAGTCACAATACGATGATTTTTTGCAGAAAAATATTCCCCGTATTCAAAATGCAAAGAATGAAATTGATGTTGCAAAATTTCTCGCTATTAATATTGGACATTTTTTATCTCTCGATAATTGTTATTTTGTGATTCAAGAAAATTTAAATGAAGGACAAAAGCGAGCTACAACAGAGTCAACTCTGGCTCTTTTTGTTCAAAAAGAGTCAGAATTAGGAAAAAACGATTCGTACTCTTATCTTCTCCAATCGTCAAACCAATATGTAAATTATCAACAGATTATTGCAGACACTGTTTCTTCAAAATATGGTCCTCCATTCACTGTGCTTGGTGAATATTTGGACGAAAAAAATATGTATGAAAATTTTAGAGATTTTTATCCTGCAGAGGTATCTCAAGGGTACATGAATTTTAAAAAAATAGATAATACACATCATGATAACCTGTCTGTTTTATTAGATACGGTATCCAGAATTGTACATACTTGTCGCAAAGGACACGAATGTGGTTGGTGGAAGTGTCAATAGATAGGAAAAATAGAATTTGAAAAAATTGTTTTGATGAAAAAAAATTAGAAAATGTGGTAGAATGTAACATCCTTGTTTTTTTTTCATATGATTTTTTTGAAAAAATTATTTCCTTTTTATTTATTTTTGTTTTTTTTATTGAACGGAGAAGAATCTATCCATTTTCCTAATAGTAAAAAATTTCATCTTGTGATTTATCAAAATGTTACTTGGGATGGATCTAATGAAGATAAAATTAGAAGTGTTGGTCCTGGACCAGATACAGATGTTACACAACATATTCTTCAGGCTCCGGTATCGAATGCGGATCTTCCCCAAAATCTTTCTCCTATTACTACCGTGAAGGCTGCTTGTCAAAAACCTCCTTTATCCAATGAACAGATTATTTCTCCCATGACAGGGGATAAAATGCTAAGAAAATTATTTTTTGGAGTAGGCATTCTTTTTTTTAGTTACATGTGGTATCTATCATTTTCGAGAAAAGAGTTGGTTAGATCTATTATGAGCCTTTTTACCGGGAGCTGATTTTTTATGAAAAGCTTTTTTTATATGACTCTCTTTTTTTCTTTATTTTTGACGTTATTGTCTGATGATGAGCGGGATAAAGTTAGCGAAAAAGGAAATCCTATATCAGTATATATAGGACATAATATACGTGGTGGAAAGATAGAAAAACAATATAAAGAAGACCCACCAAAGAGAGAGGATCCGCATACTTTTTTTGGTAATTCTTTTCTTTTCTCAAAAAATTTTTTCCGTGTCTGCTCTTTTTCCTTAATTGCTGGAAGTATATTTTTATATGTGAAAAAATTAGAAGAGTATGATAAAGATTGTGCAGATTTTTTTGAAAAATATGGAATAACTTTTTTGATGTTAATTCCCATAGTTGATTTACGCGATTTGATAGAAAAAAGGGGTATTAATGAAATGGTAAGAATAATGCAGTGGAGAGAGATGGACGACCCGATTTATTTTTTTGGCGATGTTTTACTTCATTACTATCGATTAAAAAGATCTGTATGGGTATTTAAAATTGTTCCATTTGTTAATTTTATTTGGAAAAATATTGGCATGTTCCTTGAGGAAGATAACAGAATAGAAGAGTACATGACATTCCTGCTCGAGGTCATTGCAGAGGAAGTTATAAAAGGATATCATGTACAATAACCGGCGGTAATTATTAATTAGTTAATTTGGTAATGCACTATATCCTTCTGTTTCTTATTTTTTTCGTTAATTCCAGGCCGATTTCTGGGGAGTATTCACTACCAGTTAATCTTTTGCCAGTTTTTTTAATTAATGAAGAGCAAGGGTTGCTCTATGTATGTACCGATAGTATGCCGACGCTGGATAGTTCAAGTTGTCGATATGGAATAAGTGTATTAGATAATAAAAATAATAATTTTATGCCGGGGTTAAGCGAACGTGCGATTGTTGATGGAAGGTCAGTAGAAAATCCGCTCTGGGGAGTTGGATTTTCCTATGCTGCGGTCATAAAGACGATAAATCCAGTAAAATCATATTCTTTTCCCGTTTTTGTTCCTATTAATGAAACAGTTATTTATGTTCTTTTAAAATCATTTTCTTATGCTGTTCGTGAAGTAATTCTACTTTCTCAATCGATAACCCTTCCAAATGGAGAAATTCCTTTAAGGGTAAGAGGGATTGGGTCAATTTTGAATGGAGTCTCTCTCATTGTTGAATCGGTAAGTGGAAAATTCTTTGTTGTTGGAATGATTATGAATGAGTACATGATGGGTGGTAAATCTTTATTTCAGATTGAACAAGCATATGTATCTTTTTGTGATAGTGATAATGAATCATTATTTATTGGATCATCAGATGTTATCACTTTAGATTCTAATTTTCCTGTCTCCGCGGACACCCCTTCATTTCATCCATTACTTTTTTATAGTGGCTATGGAAGTAGTGGTATTCGCGCAATGACTATTTTGGGTTACCCTGCGATTTTTGAAGGAGCCTGTGATGAAGAAAGTATCATTGCAACTACGGTTCCCAATCGACCTGTTTTTATCCATCAAGCGGGGACGATGAATTTTTCCACCGGGTTATCTTATGGGATTGTATTGGGTGGGGCTTATGATGATAAAACAAAATCATTTGAAAGTATATTTTCATTTCCATTAATAAATGATAGCGATTCACCTTATTTTTTATGGCTTGCTAATGTAAACAAAAATCCATTTTTTGTTTTTTCTGAATTTCCCCCTTATCAGTATAAAAAAACAGTTTTTTCTGATCCTGCAGAAGCAGTTGGCGATCTCTATGCACAGGATTCTTTACAGGCAATGGTTGGAGGGGGTAATTTTTTTTCTCAGGGTAAAATAATAAAATTTGTGACAAGCAATGACGCAGTATATGTGATTGCTGATTCTATTGATTCATCAAAAAATGGTGGTGTCTTTTTTTCTCAAGCAATTTTTGATAAATGGGGAAAGGTTTCTTCTTGGACGCCGTGGCAACGTGGAAGCTTGGTTGAAAATGCTACTACTATTGCAAATTTTTTAGGGACACGCTGTTTTATGGAGAAGGATCTGCAAAAAAAGGTTTTTCGTTTATCATTTGAGATTAATGGTCCATTTAAAGAATTTTTTTTCAATCTTTTGCAATTTCCATTTATGACAGGAGGTATTCAGGGGATAACTGATATACCCACGCATCATCCCGGAGTAAAAAATGATGTTGCAGCTAATATTTATCCATCTTTTGTTATTTTTATTGGTAATAATGGTGTTATTGTTGCACAGAGCGCGAAAAATTATTTTGAGCCAATCATGCCAGATTCGATATGGAAATCCGTTGATGGATCCACCGCTTCGTTCGATTTTTCAAAAAAGTATAATGCATTGGTGATGTCTGGGGGTGCTTTAGATACAGCTGGAGCATTGGTCAGTGCGGATCTCCTTTTTGATGGGAGTGATTCATGGTTTGTTCTTGGAGGAATTGGAGGAGTATTTATTCTTTCAGATGAATTGGGAGGAGGAATAAAGGGACAGTTAACGAGTGAATTTTCAACGCTGCCTACCACACTTTCCTGGCATCGTTTAGGAAATTTTGTGAATGTCAAGAAAGTTATTGGATATAATAACGTACTGTATGTTTTAACAAATGATGCGTTGTGGCGTATTCCAATTTCATCAATGAATATCGCAAGAAAAACCGGAGCGCAATCTTATGAAATTGCCAATGCAAATTCCTGTATGTCTAAGATTTCTTCGGAAAAAATGCAAGGATATTTTAATGATTTTATTGCTTCTAATAACGCAGTTATTATCGCATCGAATAGTGGATTATGGGTAAATGGTAATGGAACATCTCCTTTAAGTGCTTGTAATAATTTTGATTGTGCATGGAAAAAAATTTTTCTTTCAGAAAATTTTATTGGTGAACCAATTTCATTTTGGACTGTTTCAAGATCTGGATATGTTTCTGGGTGGGGCAATGATTCAGTTGCAGCTTCTGCATCAGTAGCCAGTGCAAATGTATATTTATTATGTAATTCTTTATTGTTACACGGTGGATCAATTTATCGATTGGCATTGTACGATAACAGTGGGGGAATTAATGATGAATCTTTGGTTTTAATCAACAATTATTTTGTAAAAGATATCGTTGCGCCATACTATACTGTTACAGCAGATTGTTTTTCTTGCGGTGGGGATGGTGGAATTTGGTTTTTAAATTCTTTTGCCCCCCTTGGTGTTTTATGGAAGGGGATGGTGCGTATGTTGCCTTTTAATCTTACCACAGGGATGTTTCAGAAAAATGATCTTTCTCTCTTATTTTCGGCCCCGGAGTATAATATGCCGATAGGAAGGGTTTCTTATCTTTCTGGATGGGGAAGCTGGGTGATGTCGACAAAGATTGGCATCTGCATTTTGAGTTGATTTATGAAAGGGATCCCTTTGATTATTTTTATTTTTTACTTTTTTTTAGTGATGATTATTCAAATTTTTTCTGAGCCACAGCATAGTAATATGAGTGCTCCTTACGAATGGCTTAGCGATTACCAGGCTCTTTTTCAGCTTCAGCAATTTTCTGATGTAAATTTGAAGCATTTTTCCTTACAAGTTCGTGGTGAATTTTCTGTTGCTTCTAACGGATTTATCTCGGAGCAGATAGAAGGAACGATAGGAAGCGGTAATGATTGGAGCAAAAAAGTTAATCCTCTTTCCTATTTGGGGGAATTTCAGAACGCAATAGCATCATTTTATGGAAGTAGAAATACTACTTTTGCCGATCAGTATCCATTTTTTGGTGGAAATACAACAAATTATTGTTATTCCCCGAATGGAAAGGTTGCAATAAATTCTTTGATAGCGGCGGTGGAATGTTGGTGTAATGAATATTTTAAAATAGGATGGTATCTTCCATACTATTGGATTAATTTATCGAACGTTTCGGTGGTAGAAAGCAGGGGTAATTCTTCTTATTTTGAAGCGCAATTAACGCCAAATCTTCTCAGTTCTTTTCAAAAAAATGGTGGAATTGCTATTACTAACGAGCTTGTCAACGGAATTGGCGATTCGCAGGTGTTGGTGTCATGGCAACGAAATTTTTTTGAGGAGAGAGCTGTGATACGAGAAATAACTTGTGCAGCACGACTTGGAGGATATTTGCCTACAGGTAAAAGTGTTGCTAACATTCAGGATACTATTTTAAAAATACCCCTTGGTTTTGATTCTTCATGGGGTATCTCCTATGGTGGAAATATTCAGATTACTCTCTCTGATATTATTGATGTAGGAGTTGTTGCCGATTGTACAAATTTTTTTGGTTCTTATGCTGTACGATATTTGTACAATGATATACGTCAAACATCTCTTTTAGAATCATTTTCAGCGCCATCTTATCTTGATCCTGGAATGAAAGAGGAATTTTCAGTATATCTTTCCGGACATAATCCATATCGCAGTTTTCTTCTCACTCTTGCTTATCAATACAATAAGCAGCAGGAATCTACTGTGACGGTAAATCCATTTTATTCACCATCAATTATTGCTAATTCTTCAAGATTTTATGAAGCGTGGACCACGCATCATCTTATTGCTCAAATTGCAGGACATTTTGAGAATGATTTTTTTGGAGATTGGTTGGGGGGTGCGTTTATAAAATATGGATTTAATGGCACTCGCAGTATAGTGGTTTCTACGATAGGTCTTTCTTTAAGTGCGTTTTTTTAATTTCATATATATTTTTATTTTTTTATTTTTTTGTAAAAACTAGTTATTTAAATTTTATTTTTTTTTCGTAGTAAAATTTTTATCAATAATTGAATCATCATCAATTACAGGGGGAGTTAAGGAGTTGTTGTAATCCTTACAAAATTTTTTAAATTTCTTAATAATTGGATGATCAAAATGTGTTTTTTCTTCATTTAAAAAATAATCAATAGAATTTTTTGATTCTGAAATTGCAAAATTAAAATAAGGGTGATTGCACGGTGCAACTGGAGGAAATTCGTTTTTGAGAGATTTTGGTTCAAAAAAAGAACATGGATGAGTAAGATATTGATTAAAGGTTTTTTCATTCTCCTCTGCCTTTGCTTTATCAAGCGGATTTTCACCTATTATGGGATCGTTATGTAAATATTTAGAAATGAGATTTTTATTGTCAAGATTTAAAATAAAGTGTACAAAAAATTTTGTACACTTTTCATTCTCATTACCGTCAGGAACAGGAAATTCATTTGGGCAAGAGACGGGAAGAAATGCATATACGGCATGAATACAGCTTTCTGAATTATTTAGTAATCCTATTGTTTTTTCAATTGTTTGAGCATCTTCAATTAATAATTTTTTTACACTTTCTAATGCATCCCCATTTGTGAAGCAGGCGTTGGTAATTTTTTTTAATCTTTTTATTGTTTTTTTGCATTGATCTTCCATATTGCCCAAAGATCGCAATAAAATATTTTCTTTTATTGTAAGAGAATATGGCGAGGTATCTTCCAATAAACTGTTTTTAAAACTAAGAAGAGCTTCCTTTGCAAAATTGTATATCTTTGTATACATTTGAAATCCATGGTTTTTTTCCGGTGGTTTATTATTGATATCAATTAATTTTATGTGTTTTATTGCAAGTAACATTAAGAATTCTAAATTTAATAAATAGTAGTAAATTTTGTTACGATCAGGGTCAGATTGGAGCGCATTTTCTAAATTTTTTTCCCAATTAATAAGAAAATCTGTTTGTTGATTCATATCCTTTTTTTTTTTAGTTGCATTTTTAATGACCATAGATGATATTGACAATTATTTCCGCCGTATACTGTCTCTTGTGCAGGAAAAGGATCTTCAAAATACTCTTTTTTAAATTTTTGTAGTAAAGGGGCCATCCCTTTACTATTAAAAAGTGGATATCTTTCTTCAAAAAAATTTTTTGGGCAAGTGATAAAGGTTGTAAAATCCGAATTATTTTTTTTTGGAAAAAGTGTCAAAGTACTTTTGAAAAACATTTGTATTTCGCCTGGACAATCTGTTTTTATGTCTAAATTTTTTGTAAGAAAATTTTTTGTTAATAAAAGTTCGCGATAAAATTTATCTTTTGCTTCACAAATAAATGGAAAAAGGGGCTGTTCTGATTGGGTGTTTTCGATGTATTCTTCAAATTTTGATGAAGGGGCTTGATCTTTCAAATTTTGGAAAAGCGATTTTAAATTATTTTTATTACAAGGAAAAGATTGATTTGTTGTAAAAAAAGCTTTGACAGAATCTAAAGTATTTTCAAATCTCTTCTTAAGAGGTTTCACATTAGGGTGCTCATAGCTATTTTTCCTTTTTTTTAGTAAAGATTTTTTATTATTTGTTTTTTTCGAATTTTTTTTAACAAAAGATTTTCTTATTTTTTCTAAATTTTTCCAATATAAATAAATTATTTTTACAGTTAAACATTTTACAAGGCAATCACAGGGGTTAGGAATAAAATTCTTTTGTTCATTCTTACAGGATTGAGAGTATATTGGAAGAAATATCTGAAGAAGTTTGTTAATAAATTTTTTTGAAAATTCTTCAGCTGCTGAATTAATATTTATGGAAGGATTTTTATTTGAATAATGGTTTTTGATAGAAGCAATTACAGCATCATCTTGCAAAGCTTTTTTAAGTATAATAAATTCTTTTTGTAATCCTTCTTTTATTTCACATGATGCGATAAATGAAAGAGGGATAAAAAAAAGTATTGTTGTAGCAATTTTTTTAAATTTTTTCATAAAAATATTCTTTTTTATACAGTGTAACTACCTTTTGATGGTAGCAATAAAAATTTTTAAAGTAAAAGTATTGTTAATTTTTTATTTCTAAAAAAATTATTTTCATTTGTAGAAATTTTGATTATTATCAGAAATATTTTACACTATCATCGTACATTTACTTATTTTTACAAAAAATTATTTACCATGACACTTTTTTTTTCTTTGCTTGTCCTTATCACGACGGTTGTTCTCTCAAAAAATCTCGCGCTTGCACTATCGGCAGCGATTATCACAATTATTGGAATTGATGCATACCAGATGTTTCATGCGGATGAAAAAGTCTTTTCAATACAAAGTATTTTAGTTGATGCAATAGAACCGGTTTATGTTACATTCAAAAATGTAATTTTTTCACCAGACTATTATTATTCAATTTTTTTCTTGGTTCTCATTGTCTGGATTCTTGAGATATTTGCGGTAGCGGGTGTTACAAGAGCGTATGAAAAACTTTTCAGCATGATAATAGCTACAAAAAAAAAATTTGAAAAAATGATACTGCTTACTTCTATCGGTCTCTTTCTCGATGATTATTTTTCTGCAATGTGCTTAAAAAGTTTTTTTTCTCCTCTCCTTTCAACATATTCATTGAGTAAAAATATGTTTTCTTACTATATTTCAAGTAATGCTTGTTCTATAGCATCTATGGCTCCGATCGGTACTTGGAGCGCAATACTTTCTGCCCAACTTACTGCGATTGCATCTGTATGGGAAATTGAAAAAAGTGGTTATATTCTTTTTCTTTCTTCTATTCCTTTTTTTATTTATCCAATTCTTTCAATTATGAGCTCTTATTTAGTTTTCTCTAAAAGGAATGAAAGTAATGAAAATATTGTTTTGGTCAAGACAAAATTTAGTGAAAAATTAAATGCTGACGAGATAACAAAAATTTTTCTTTTTTTTATACCTCTTTTGACTATTATTGGTTGTGTGGTTGGAACGATAATTCATCTTTGGTTTAAATACCGTTCAGAATTTATTATTTCGCTTACCAATGTTAATTTTTCTTATCTTATGACTGTCGGAGTAGTTCTGGGAATTTTTATTGTTATTCCTATTTTGCTGATTAAAGGGTCTCTCAAATTTTTTGATATTTTTTCAAAAAGTATAATCACCATACGTGATATATGGAAACCTATCTTTACTCTTGTTTTAGCATGGGCCTTTTCCAAAATACTTCTTGGATATGTTAATAAAAGTATTCTCCTCTCCTTTCTTCATAACAATGTGTGGGTGCAGAGTTATCTTCCTCTTATTTGTATGATTTTTTCAATGATTTCGGCAATGCTTATCGGGACCTGTTGGGGAACAGCTGCTCTTGTAACGTCTATACTTATTGTTTTCCCTCCGATGCCAGAAATGCTTCCGGCTATATTTGGAGCTATTATATCAGGAGCTCTTGCGGGATCGCACTTAACTCCTACAAGTGATGCAACAATATCAGCTTCGCTTGCAGCAACTAATAACCCCTTTGATACTTTTACAAATCAATTTGCATTGGTAATGCCTGGAATAATAGCTTCTATCATTTTCTTTTTTATGCACGGGCTACTGTTTTCCTGTACCTATCCGTTGATTAAAAATAATTTAACTAATTCATTATTTATTGTAATTTTTACTTCTTTCATTCTTCCTGTCTTTAAATTTATTCTTGAAAGGGTTGCAGAGAGGTATAAGGATAAATAATTTATAAATTTTTAAGACGTACAGTTATTAAAGTAAGATACTTTAAGAGATAATTTTTTTTCGAAAAAATTTTGATTATTTTTTGAAATGTTTTACAATTTTTTAATCTTTATTTTTTATTAAAGTTATTATACCTATGAGTATTCAGAATAAGTTATTTCATGCGAAAAAGATAATTGACGAAGAAAAAGAAAAAGAACTTTATTTTATTACAAAAAAACAAAAAAATGGAGCGTGGCCCCTCTCCTTTGAAAAACCTACACTTTTTGCTTCGCAAGGGAAGGAGAAAGTTCTTGTTGATACTACCACCGCTTTTATAATTGCAGGACGAGTTATAGGAAAAAGAGACCATGGTAAAAGTGTTTTTATCACGATACGTGATTCCAGTGGAACAATTCAGGGCTATAAAAAAAAAACAGATGGGGATGACCAAGCATTTTTAATTATGATCGAGGGTATTTCAACTGGAGATATAATTTCGATTAAGGGTCCATTATTTATTACAAAATTAGGAGAGGTTACTGTAGCAATTCAGGAGATATCTGTTTTATCAAAATGTCTTTACCCCCTTACCATTTATGAAAAAGAAGGAACAGACACAGAAACCTGTTATAGAAAAAGGTATCTCGATTGTATTCTTCACGAAAAAACAAGAGAACGCTTTCTGATTCGTATTGCACTTTTAGAAAATATACGATTATTTTTACGATCAAAGGGATGTCTTGAAGTAGAAACTCCGATGCTTCATCCTATTCCAGGGGGAGCTGCAGCCCGTCCATTTGTTACACATCACAATGCTCTTGATATAGATTTGTATCTCCGCATAGCTCCAGAACTTTATTTAAAAAGATTGGTGGTTGGTGGATTTGAACGAGTATTTGAGATTAATCGAAATTTCAGAAATGAGGGAATATCTGTTCGACATAATCCAGAATTCACTATGCTTGAGTGTTACATTGCCTACCAGGAGTATGAATGGGGAATGACTTTTGTCGAAGAATTGTTGCGTGTTGCAATTAAACAGGTGCATCCATCTTTGAAAATTATGTGGAAGGGATCCGAGATTGATTTTAATGAACCATTTTTGAGAATAAATGCTTCTGGAGCATTGCAGAGATTTGCAGGGTTTTCATCAAACGAATTAAAAAAAGATGCTATAGATGTGACTATTAAAAAGCATGTTAATCTTTCATCAAACGAATTTTTGACATGGTCCTATGAAAAAAAATTATTTTTTCTTTTTGAGGAAAAAGCGGAAAAAAAATTGATACAACCGACATTTTTGATAGATTTTCCCATAGAACTTTCTCCTCTTTCTCAAAAAAAAGATGATAATAGTGGGTCGGCAGCGCGTTTTGAACTTTTCATAGGGGGTATGGAGATAAGTAACGGATTTAATGAGTTAAACAATCCCTTTGATCAAGCAGATAGATTTTTTCAGCAGGTAAAGGAAAAGGAAGAGGGGAATGAAGAAGCAATGTATTTTGATGAAGATTTTATTACAGCCCTTGAATATGGACTTCCACCTACTTTTGGATTTGGGCTTGGAATAGATAGGTTAGTGATGTTGGTAACTGGTGCGGAATCGATAAAGGATGTACTGTTTTTTCCAACATTGAGACCAAAAGATATGGCTTAGCAGATAGTGAATGAAAAAAAAATTGAAAGAGGGGATGCAGTATATCTTCTCCTCTTATCTGGAATAATAAAAAAAATAAATAGACGGTTTATTCATAAATTACAAGCTATGTTCGATGGAGAAAAAATTCTTTCTTTATTGAATGAAAAAAATGATATTGAAATAAAAAATTCTTTTCAAACACAATGGCATCTTTCCATAAATTTTCTCTTGAATGCATGGGGAGAAAATATCCATACATGGAATTTTTTTATTTCTCTTTATCAATTAGGTCTTTCCAGCTGGGGAATAAAAAAAATATTTATATTTTATGGTTTTAATGCAAAAACTATTCTTACAAAAAATCCATATCTCCTCATAGGAAATCTTAGGGTTGGTTTTAAAACAGCAGATGCGATCGCGAAAGAGATAGGTATTCTTCGTACAGATATTAGAAGAATACGTGCAATACTTGGATATATTATTCATGAAGAGCGGCAGCGAGGTAATTCCTGTATTCATGAAGAGGAGTATCTAAAAAAGGCCTGTTCGCTTGGAGAATTTTTAATTGAAGAAAAAACTATCTTCATCGATATACTACAGATGCTTTTTGAAGAAAAAAAAATAGTTATTTTTTCTAAAAATAGTCAAAAATATTATCTACTTTTTCATGATTATACCTGTGAAAGCGAAATTGCAAAAAAATTACAGATAATTTGTAAAAAAAAATTTGTATCAGAGAATGATCAAAAATTAATTCATCAATGGTGCTTCAAAAATAATCTTACTGAGGAACAGAAGAGATGGATTTCTTCAATTTTATTGTCATCGATAAGTTTTATAACAGGAGCTGCGGGGACTGGAAAAACGACATTGATAGGGCTTATTATGCAATATTCTTCTGATTTAGGAAAAACTATTACTCTCCTTTCTCCAACCGGAAAGGCTGCCGATAGACTCGCTGAAACAACAGGATGTCAAGCACAAACAATTCATAGGGCAATAGGATTTTTACGAATTTTAAGAGCGCAGCGGGAATCTATATTGGTCGAGCCACTTATTAGATCTTCTATAATTGTTGTAGATGAATCTTCTATGATTGATCTTTTCTCCTGGTATTCTTTGATACAATCGGTTCATCAAAACAGTACACTTGTTTTTGTTGGTGATCCCTATCAACTTCCGGCCGTAGGAGTAGGAAATATTCTCTCAGACATTCTTAAATCAAATATTTTATGTAACAGGATTACTCTTACTACAATTTTTAGACAAAGATCTAATCAACAAAAGCCATCACCAATTATTGTGGGGTCTCACGCGATTCTTGAAGGAAATAGTAAAAAATTTTTTGATGAGGCAAAAGATGCTAATTCACTTATTTTTATTAATAAAGAAAAAGAGTATTTTTTTATCTTTCTTGAGAATCTCTTAGATCAATACAGTACCGTGGAAATAAGAGAAAAAATTCAGATAATCACCATGCTCCAAAGAGGAATTGTAGGAGTTGAGAAAATTAATCTTTGGATGCAACAGTATATGGCAAAAAGAGATAATGCACAGAAAATTGCGAAAACAATATTTTATATTGGAGATAAGGTTATTCAGATAAAAAATGATTATAAAAAGGAGGTTTTTAACGGAGAGATAGGAAATATCATTGAAGGAGATGATGAAAAAATAATGATTAAATTTAGAAATAAAGTACTTTCATATTCAAAGAAAGAGATTGTTAATCTACAACTTGCTTATGCAATTACGGTGCACAAAAGTCAAGGATCTGAATTTTTTACAGTCATAATTCCCTTATATATGGAACAATATCTTTTACTTTCAAGGAATCTTCTTTATACCGCAGTTACCCGTACAAAAACAAGGTGTATAGTGATTGGGGAAAAAAAAGCCATGTATTGTGCACTGTCAAAAAAAAAGAACGAAGAAAGGAATACCGTTCTAAGGGAGTTGCTTGATAGCATGAGTGGAGAAAAAATATGAAGAAAAAAATTATTTTATTAAGCATAATAGCCGTTATAACTGCTATTATATCCGTCCTTTTTTTTACTAAAAGGATCATAGTAATATTTCCAAAAAAAAATAAACAAATAGATTATAATTTTGATTATTTTTCGAACGGTACTCTTTTTTTATTAGAGGATTGGGAAAAGTATAGTAAAAAAATAACGGTTCAAAAACAGCCTGAGATCGAAGAAATGATAAAAAAAATTATCTCTGAATGGAGTCGGTGGGTATTCTATGAAAAGCAAATTACCATTCCTAATATTCCTCTTACAATAGGGGTTGGAGAATCTCTTGTTGTAATAAGAGGTGATATTTTTACCAAGGAAATATCTGAAACAATTGTTAAAGAGTGGGAAATTGTAAAGAGTCTTCTCCTCACAATTCATGCATTTTTTCCAAAAATAACGATGCTATACTTTATTTTTACGGAATTCACTTCAAAAATTTCAATGAAAAAAAACCTTTTTTTGTCGATAGATATGATTAATGAAGAATACGCAACAACTGAAGGTTATGATGGTCAAATTTCCACCGTAAAGGATAGGTTTGTCATTATTCCTTATATTGAGAATGATCTTGGAAATGAACTTTTTTCTACCTATGAAAAACATTTTTTTCAGAAATTTAAAAAAAACGATCATATTTTTATACCAAAAGTCTCAGCGGAAAAGAAAGATCAGTGGGCCAGAGAAATAATTTCAAATATTTCATTAGAAAAAGTGATACTTTTTTTTACTCTTAAGAGAGGTAATGAGAACAAAATACATTGTATTGCGTCTCTTCTCAGTGGTGAAAGTAACGATCAAATAATGCTTTCAACATATGATACATCGTCATTATATCGAGTAATTAATAAATCAGATCAAAAAATTAATACAAAACAGCATTTTTCTTTTCTAAAAAATATAATAACAAAAGGAAAAAGTGAAAAAATAATTTCAAAAAACCTTTTTTATGCTATTCCGTTAAACATTTTTTCACTTTTTAAAAATGAAATCATCCTTGTAGAATGCATAGTGAAAGATACTGATTTTTTGACCTTCATAAATTCTTGTTTAGATATTGAAATAAATTAGTGAATTTTTATTTTTTTAAAAATGAAAATTTGAAAAGACAAAATTCTCATTTTTTTTTTTGCATTTTTTTCTATATAAAAGGGATAATAGTAAGTGTTGGGTAGAACTCTTGGGCGTGTTGAAATTCTACCCAAAGACCACTCAATGAAATATTTGGGTGGTCTTCCTTTTTTTATTCGCAGTGCATTATAATATTTTGAACAATGCTTAATGATAGCAAGGTGGTGATTAAGTTTGATAATCCCGCACTAATCATAGGTAATGGAATTCCTACAGTGGGTAATAATCCAACTACCATCGCGAGATTACATAAGATGGAGCAAAAAAATGGAAGGATGAGGCCGATAAAAAGTAGATAACTGTAAAAATCATCAATACGCATGGATACAATAAAAAGATAGAGAAAAAGTGATATATAAAGTAAAAAAAGAGTTATAACTCCACAAAATCCGAATTCTTCACAAAAAACAGAAAATATAAAATCATTGTGGCATTCCGGAATAAAATGTAAATTTTTCTGTATACCTTGTAAAAAACCACGACCCCAAAAACCACCCGAGCCTATCGCTATCATTGCTTGATCTACTTGGTAACGTTCACGTTTCTGTGTGCCCCCCCCTAAAAAAACGATCAATCTTTTTCGCTGATATTCATGTAAAGAAAATTTCCATATCAGAGGTAAGCCTAACGATAAAAAAAATAATGCAATAAAGATGATTTTTTTTGGAAGTCCTGCAAAAAAAAGCAAAAAAATTCCAGATATTCCAACAATGATGCCTGATCCGAGATCTGGCTGTTTTGTTATCAATATTACGGTCAATAAAATAATGGCAATAGATAAGAACCACCCTTTAAAATCGATTTTTTCCATACCATAACGAGATAATATAGTAACAATACAAGCAGGGAGGGTGATTTTTGATAATTCAGATGGCTGAAATGTTATTCCCAAGAGAGATATCCAGCGTTTTCCGCCCATCACGGTCGAACCATTTATAAGGGTTAAAAAAAGTAATCCAATAACACCAACGTGTGCAAATGCGCCCCAATTAACAGTAAAATGGTAGGGAATGAGAATAAAAATTGAAGAAACGATGATAGCAAAAGACAATCCAATAATCTGTTTATAAAAGAACCAATGTAATGAGCCGTCGAAGAATGTAGTTGCGCTGTACAAGGTTAAAAGACCAATTATAATAATTGAACTTATGATAGAGAGAAAAACTTTATTTATCTTATTTTTTGCATACAATAACATATGATTTTATTATATTTCTGGAACAACTTCATCAAGATAAAGTAACTCTCCGGTGATTATCTCTATCTTTGGCGGAAAAACCCCATATTTTTTTCTGTATTTTGAAAGATACTTCTGGTACAATTCTTCCGATTTTTTTATTCTATATTGAATAGCGCTTCTCCAAAATAAAGCATACTCCTCATAGAAGCTTAATAGTGCGGAAGTGGCTTTTTCGTGTAATTCACAGAACATTCTATCGATATTAATGTATAATTGATACATAATTGGACGTTGCGAAAAGAAATTTTTTATAATCATAGAAAAAAATGAAAGTAATGAACCCTTGACTTCACTAAAGGGGACCGAAAGAGATCCAATCTTTTTTATTATACTTCTCATATTTTCAGGAAAACTTTTATCTATAGATCGTAGTTCGTTTCGTAATTGTAAGAAGATGTCATTTGCTAATGGGGAAAGTGGATGAGAATCTACTACAAAATTTAAGTAATCATCATATTTATCAAATACTGAAACGCATTTATTTAAAAATGTAACTGATATCAGCTCTTCGAATTCAGCAACTTTTACCCCTCTATGTTTGCTAGGATTTCTCATCCGAGAAAGTACTAACTTACCTGCGTTAAAATAAACTTTGCAATGCATATTCCAGCGCTTCCAGAAAAGATCAATATATTCCATTCTTTGATGAAAAAGATAAAGAAAATTGATGATAATCGCTAAATCTTCTTTCGAGAAATTTTCAGAATCATTGCAAATACATGTAGTATCTAAAAAAAGTGATAGAAAAAAAAATAATGCGAAGCCTCGATTCCACATAGCAACTATCTTATGATAATACTAATGCAATCATCGACATCAGTTTAACTAAAATACCATTTGCTGGACCGGAAGTATCTTTACAGGGATCACCAACTGTATCTCCTATCACTGCGGCAGCGTGACATGGAGATCCCTTTCCACCAAAATTACCAGCCTCAATATATTTTTTCGCATTATCCCAGGCACCACCACCATTTGCTAAAAAAAGCGATAAGAGTATTCCCGATGCTGTAGCTCCAACCAAAAATCCACCTAACGCAAATTTTCCGAGGAATAGTTTAATTAAAACAGGTGATATAATTGCGATACAACCAGGCAAAATCATTTCTCGAATCGATGCTCTGGTACTTATTTGAACACATTTTTCATAATCTGGTTCGGCTTTCCCCTCCATTAATCCTGTGATCTCCTTAAATTGTCTTCTCACCTCGGCAACCATCTCTAGTGCTGCATTACCTACTGATCGCATTGTAAGTGCAGAGATCAAAAAGGGGACTGTTGATCCGATAAAGAGACCAACTAAAACTTGGATATTTAAAAGGTCAAGGACTTCAAAATTAACCCTCGCCGCATAGGCTGCAAACACGCCTAACGCGGATAATAAAGCAGATCCTATTGCGAATCCCTTTCCCACAGCTGCGGTAGTATTTCCGAGAGAATCTAACTTATCTGTGATTTCTCTTGCTTTTTTTCCAAAGGAAGCCATCTCCGCGATTCCTCCCGCGGTATCAGCGATAGGGCCATAGCCATCGATAGTCATCACAATCGCAACCGTTGCTAACATTGCAACTGCTGCAATAGCAACTCCATAGCTTTCACCAAAATAATAGGCAAACTGCACTGCAATAGCTAAGAGAATAACTGGTAAAACTGTTGATTCCATGCCAATCGATAATCCATAAATTATATTAGTTGCTGCTCCAGATTCGCATGATTTTGCTAATTTTTTGATTGGAGATGATCCGGTATAGTACTCAGTTATAGCTCCTATAACTATTCCTGAAATGCATCCAACGAGTACTGCTCCAAATAATGAGGATGAAATATGCAAATAATTAAAAGCGCAATAGGACATTATAGTGAAAAAAAGTACCGATAGTAAAGTAACACTTCTCAGTAAAGCCTTCGATGATAAGGGTAAAATCATCATTATTCCAATTGCAAAAATAGATGCGATTGTTCCAATACCAGAAATTATCATCGGTAAAAATGCATGAATTTCACTCTTAGGATGATGAAAAATTCCCAAAAGTATTGCTGAAACCATCGAAGAAATGTAAGATTCATACACGTCGGCCCCCATACCGGCAGTATCGCCTACACAATCACCAACGTTATCTGCTATCACTGCAGGATTTCTTATGTCATCCTCCGGTATTCCGCTCTCTATTTTTCCAACTAAATCGGCCCCAACATCGGCAGATTTTGTATAAATTCCTCCACCAACACGTGCAAAAAATGCAACCAATGATGCACCAATGCTGAAGGAGGATAGAATAACATCTAGAGGTGCACCGGATTTTTCTCCGTATAAAATAAAAAAAAGGAACACGGACGAGAGTCCTAATAAACCGAAACTTGCAACGGCAAAGCCCATGACCCCACCACCAAAGATAGCGGTAAAAAATGCTTTTTTTTCGTCATTTTTTTTTGCAGCAATAGCAGAAAAAAGATTCGCTTTTGTTGCGCTCGACATTCCTATAAAACCAACAAATAGAGAGAGAAACGCTCCAAATAAGAAAGAAGCGGCAGCAGTTGTTCCCAAATAGTGCCATATTATTGCCGCGATCATTACTGCAACAAGGAATATTATCCGATATTCCTCTCGTAAAAATGCATATGCGCCGCGTCGAATATAACTTGCGATACGGGATGCTTCCTTCTCATTATTTTCAGAAAGGAAGAGATTTTTAAAAAAAGAGATATCATTACTGCCAATCCTGAAAGTCCAGAAAGGGTAATAAAAATGAAAAATGATCGAATCATAGGTATACCAGATTACATTTATCTTAAATAATCCTTTACAGTGTAGCGATTTATAAAAAAATTTCAATTATATTTTGTTAATTGGTTGTCTTAAATTGATAGATCTGATGATAATATATAAATGTCAAATAATAGATTATTTTTTTTTATATTTTTTGTAATATTTACTACCCTTAGTCTTACATAAAAATTTATAAAACATTGACAATGCTAAACTGAAACAGTTACACTTTCTCCATGGAAGATAGTAGGGCGGTTAGTAGGCTATGAATAATTTTTTTTTTGAAAGAAGGTTTTTTAAGTTTCTCCTTGCCATTTTTTTCTGTGCTTTTTTTGTAGGTAATCTTTTTTCCTCTGGTCGACAGCAAAAAAAGGAGGTATCAAAGCTTAAAAAGACTGCGTATTCGTTTTTTAAAAATCTTGGATGGATTTTGACTTTTTCTAGTATTTTTAAAAGGGTAGCAAAGGGTGTTGATATAAGCGATTCTTCTTCTGTGGCATTTCTTAAGCCTGCATGGAATATATTTGGTCCTACCGCGATGGGATGGGCATTTTCGGCACATTTTCTCAGAGATGAATGGACTGGAGATCCCGGTGGAGAGTTTCCTGTTAACAGAGTTTTCCTTGGCTACGGAGCGGCACTTTTTTCTCATCCAAAACTTCGAAATGAGATTTATAAAATCTTATTTGAACAAAAATAAAAATGAGTTGTTATGAGCAAGGCTATGAAAAAAATATTTTTGAGTTGCATTGCCCTCTTTATTTTTTTTCTCAATAATAAAAATTATTCTTCTGAAACAGAATACCATCTTACAAGTCAAATTTTTATTCCTACTTATTTGTTATCAATTTTTGGTGATAAAAAACACATCAAAAACAATTTATTCGGATCTTTTGTAAGCACGGTACTTTTTACTGGTTTTTTCGCAAAATACAAAAAATTACGTGAGGCATCGAGGTTTTTTTTCCCAGCAACCTCGATGTTGGTTGCATTGTACCAACGGTGGCAATGGATGAAAGGCGGAGAAAAAATAATGAAATCTTCTTATAATAAAAAAAAGGATGAATGTAAAGAAATATTGCTAAAACTTAAAGAAATTATGTATGCAAAAGTAGATAATTACAGAGCAATTGGTCAAGAAAAGTTTTCTAAAGATTGTCGAGAGGCATTTAAGCAAGGATCATTAATCGCAAAGTATATTTTTAATAGGGAAGATCAACTGTTTGAAAAATCCCCATTATTCAAAAATTTTTTTAAAAGCAGCGATGAGCTTATTGCTATTTTAAAAAAAAAGAGAGTTGGAGCTCTTGCTGATTTAAAAACTAAATGTGATAAAATTTCTGACAATAATGCTTTAGTAGAAATATATATCTGTTTTTCAATAGCATCGGTGTTATTGTCCATGCAAAACGAAAAAGATGAAGATTTTGAAAATTTAGCATTTTTTGGAAGAATTGATCTGTATAAGTATTTAGAAAATTTTTTCTATATCTTATCCGATGATAATGCCATAGATAAAAATTATCTTGAATCAAAAGATCTTATAAAAAAAATAAAATTGCAATGTACTAAATCAATTTTTGACGGGTCCTTATTCAATCAAAATCAGGAAAATCTTAAAAATAAATCGGAAATTATTAAATTTTTAGATACTTTAAAAATAAATGATCTTATTGATGGAGAAGGAAGTCCAATAATTGTTAGAGAGTCTATCTCGTCTGAGACAAAAAATAAAGATAAAGAACTTATTAAAGAACTTATTAACGCTCTTACTGATCTTTTTATATTATGGGTACGTAAAGAATACCAATCATATGAAGGAGCCTATAAAAAAGGTTCTTTGGGATGGTTCAAGGGTGCTTCAAAAAAATTATTTTTTCCAAAAATTGAGGAGGGCGAAAATTATCTTAACCCATGGTTGACGGGGGGTGGAATCCTCTCAGGATTAACCTTCATTGCCTATAATAAAAAATTTGGAAAAGTATATGAAATAGTAAAAAAAAATCTTTGAAAAATTTTCTACGGTATGATCTTTATACCTATCTGTGGAGGAGAGAAAGGGATTCGAACCCTTGATACCTCTTTCGAGATATACACGATTTCCAATCGTGCTCTTTAGACCACTCAGACACCTCTCCAGATAAACAATGAGGACTGAACAAAATTTTTTTTTAAAAAAGAAGAAATAATTTCCAAAAATACCGATCTTTTCTTTAAAATTGTACCTGCTTCCCTTTTTTTATCGAAATCGACGATGTTTTTTTAGAAACTCTTTTTTCCTCATCATCAAGCACTACAGTACTATCCCCTCCCTTCTTCGTTTTTGCATCAATATTTTTCAAGGAACTTTGCTGATCATCTTTCTTTACTGATTTTGTACTGGCTTCAATTTTGCTGCTTTTCTTTTTCAAAAAATTCGTTTCGATCTTTCCAGATTCCGAATCCTTTTGACCATCTTTTTTCTTTACAAAAGCAGAAATTAAAGTTTTTTTCAGGGGACTATTTTTGTTAAAAATTTGCTTTTTATTATTAGTTACTAATGATGCCTTCTTAATGTCATGATCTTTGCCTTCTTTTCTTGAGGCCTCATTGCTCTTATTTTCTTTACCGAAAGAGGCAATCTTATCGCTCTGAGTAATTCCTTCTTGTTCGGTTACATTATTGTCAGTTTTCATTTCAGAAGACATATTTTCTTGAGAAGCAGAGTCAAGATCTTTTTTTAAATTTTTTTCATGCTGTTGTCTCTGTAATCCATCACGATCGTGACGTTGCTCACTATGTTTCTTAAATTTTTTTCTATCCTGTTGTTTTTCCCCACCAACCTCTTTGATTGCTGAAACTAATGGATTTTTTGCAATAAATTTTTCCTTGCCTCTAATAACTGCAGCAGCCAAGTAAGAAAAGATGCTTTCAAGGGATCTTTCAAGATCATCATTTGACGGGATAGGAATAGTAATACCGCTAGGATCACTGTTAGTATCGACTATTGAAATAACTGGTACGCCCAAAATAATCGCTTCGCGGATCGCAACTCGATCTCGTATCGCATCGGCAGTCGCAAGGCAGCCTATCGGATAAGTAAGATTTTGTATTCCCCCCACTGTTTTCGCAGCTCTATCTACCTTTTTTTTTATAATTCCAAGCTCTTTTTTAGTAAATAGGTCTCTATCTGATTTTTCGTAAATATCGGTATTATGCAAAAGTTTTTTTACAGCCTTTCTTACCTCGCTATAATTTGTTAATGTTCCACCGATCCATCGGTCTGCAAAATATGAACAACCACATTCTTCAGCTTTTTTACGAATAATATTTTTTGCCACTCTCTTTGTTCCAACAAAAAGTATCGGAAGTCCTTTTTCTGCAATCGATTCGATGAGAGCTTCAGCTTTATTTAATTGAATCTCTGTGAGGGCGATATTAATAAGATGTAAACCATTCTTTTCTCCCCATATAAAGGGTTTCATTTTTGGACACCATACACTTTTCATATGTCCGTACTGGACACCAGCATTAAATAAAACTTCTCGCTTTGACAATACCTTTTCTTCACTACTTTCCATACTTGTATCTAAAATGATCGACTCCTATGTAAAAAAAAACGGGATACCATTCCCAAAATCAGTAAACCAACTAAGAGGTTATGATACAGAAAAAATAATAAAAATCCATATTTTTTATCGATTATCATTTTTTTTTCCAATTATTCTTAAGAGATAAATTGCAATATTCATGAAATCGAGATACAGTGTCATCGCTCCAATTACCGCAATTTTTTGCTGCGATTCATCGTCATATGCCATCTTCGCAAATAATTCTCGTATTCTCTGCAAATCATAAGCGGTGAGCCCAGAGAAAATAAGAACTCCAAAAAATGCTAAAGTCATATCCAATTGCGCAGATTTTAAAAATAAATTTATTAGTGACAGTATAAATATCCCAATTAACGATGCTACCAAAAAAAACCCCATTGGCCGCAAATCACTCTTTGTTACCATGCCGTAGACTGCCATTATGGAAAATATTGCAGCAGTTATAAAAAACACTGCAGTAAGTGATGATGTTGTGTATACAAGAAAAATTGGAGAAAGCGTAAGCCCATTAATCGCTGAATAAAGGATAAACAATGCAGTCGCTGTCGCGGTGCTCATGCGCTGTAACGAGCTGCTAATCGCGATAGAGATAGCGATTTGTATAAAAAGCAAACTAATGAGTAAAGCAATGTTACTAATAATGAGAGAAAGTATTGTTGGACTATTTGCTACAAAATAAGAAATTATTGCAGTAACAAATATTCCCACTCCCATTAGCCCAAACATTCTTGTTGTTGCGCTGGAAATTGTTTTTACAACAGATGCGGAATAGTTATTCATGATTAATTTTCCTTTGTTTCAATGTAAAATATCAAGGTTAGTATAATCAACTTATGATAAAAAATCTAGACGAATAAAAAATTCATATTGCGGTTGATTGCAAATTAATCTTTAAAATTTGAAACTACTAAAGATTAATTTTACTCTGTTTATAGCGAAATGAATGGAGTTGATAGATAATTTTTGTTATTCATTATTTTAGTTAATTTTCTTATATATTTTGTTAATTTTTGTTTATTTGTTATAATCATTATCGATTTTTATAAATAAAACATGGAGCAGCAATGACCTTTTTTGGAAAAAAATCTATTCAAGTTTCGATAGCGATTTTAATTGCGATTTTTTTGTTGCTATTAAAGAATCCTTTTTGTAGGAACAATTCATTGATAACTATCGATATACCGACCCAGGATGAAAGAAAAAAAATTATACAAGCTTATTTTGATGAATGGGATTGGCTTATGGATTATCCTTTAACCGAAAAGACAAGAAAAAATTCTCGAATAGAAGAAAATGTAATTGACGAAATATACTCTTTTAGCGGAATAAAGTGCCGATGTACTATTCGGGTTATTCATGAGAATGGAGTGTATGCTGGATTTATTATTTACCATCCAGTTGAAATTAATAAGGAAAAATTGGGTCGTATTGGGTTATTACATATAGAAAAAGATTTTAGAAGAAAGGGATTCGGAACAATACTTACGAAATATGCGTTGAGTGATTTTTTTGAGAATCAAAAGGTTGAGAGAGTTTTTTTATTGACCAAAGACTCAAATATACGTGCGAAAAAGATGTATGAAAAAATTGGTTTTTCACTTGCAAATAGCGATTACCAATCAGAAGAATCTGATGAATCAATGCAATTGCCGGAGGATTACAAGTGTTATTATGTAATCACAAAAGATACTTATAAGGATCAGTTATCGCGACAATAAATGATGCTTTTTCGTTGTCATTGTCGAGCATTGCTGCCGCACAGAAAATTATTTGTTCAAAAGGTTCTTTGTAGTATTAATACTACGATAAAAACAATTATTAAATCGAATTTTTTAATAACTAAAATTGTTTTTATACTCTATGAGTCAGGAGGATTACTTGATGAGTGGAATATTATAAGAAAAATATTTTTTTATAAACATTTTTCTTACTGTCTTATCTTTATTGATCCATTAAAAAATAATCAAAAAATAATTGCAGCACAGAACTTTGTTTCCGTGAATTTTAAAAAAAAAACAAAAGGATTAGGTGAAGTAATCTCTCTTTTTAGGATTGACGAATTAATGAATTTACAATTTTTGTATGAATCCCATATTTTTATTTTTTCTATAGTGTTAGATCCCATTACCCCCAGTGACACGTACCTTACCTCACTTTTCCCTTTAATTAATCAATACCAAATGGCACTGATTAGCAATGAGCAAAAAAAATTCTATATTCAAAAACGTTTTACAACTGTAATGCCCTTTTCCTCCACGCATAAAGAATGGGAAGCCATATGTTCTGTTGAGGCTTCTGATAGTGGTTGGCTAATTCGGGATTCTCTTCAGTTATAATTTTTCTGCCCACATCGCTCAAACCATTTTCTGATTCCATCGCTTCAATTGCCTCAAGTACATTTACATAATTACTTCTATTTGGAAGATCATCTAGCAATATGTAGCAGATATCTAAATTAGGTAAATCAACATCCCATTCGACGTATACACTTGAGAATCCGGTAGTGCTATGGAGTACGTCGAAGATTGATCCAAGCAAAAATCCAGCTGGATAAAGCATTCCGTCACCGGAACTGTATACTCGTTGTCCCTTATATAATTGATTTTTTTCATCACGAACATATTTGATTTGCAAAATTGATGGATTGCCTGTTCCTGTTGCAATTCCCTTTATATTTGTTCCCTCAAAATACACCGCAACACGTGATTCTGGGTGATTAACTGGTATAATCGCAGAAAATCGCTCATATACATTGATTATTTTTCCAACCAAGCAATTTCTATCTACTATGATGTTGTTTTCCGATACGTCATCTATTTTTCCACGATTTACAAAAATCATCTGTTCAAATTGTGTATTTTTTCTCGCATAGATTACTTCAGCTGGTATGTAGGGCCGATCATACGCCTTTCCGTTGGGAAGTGCATGTTTTATCTTTCTTATCATGTCCTCCATATAGCGCAGGGTGCTATATTTTGCCTCCAATGCACGATATTTTTTCATTATTATCTCATGTTCCTTTATCATTTTTTCAGGAGTTTTTGAGATAAAATTAAAATTTTTTAGAAAATTTGAGAGTGATTTTGAAAATATGTAGAAGAAAACACTTGAATTTTTTTCTGTTTCGTTGAAAAAAAGGTTAAAAAGTAGTATTAAAACAAAAATCGCAGGAATTGTAACAAAATATTTTTTGAATATGTAGGTCATTGGTGAATTGAATCTGTTTTTTTTACTAGAAATATTTGCTTAAAGCGTACCATGGGTAGAGTACTATGACAAAAAATATTTTTACAGTACGATTAACAGGAATGTTATCTCCTTCTTTTGGGCTCAGAATGAAACTTTTTTATCCTGTTCGTAAAATCATTAATTTTTTCTCCACAGATCTTGCAATTGATCTAGGTACCGCGAATACTCTGGTATTTATTCCCGATCAGGGAATTGTTCTCAATGAACCTTCTGTTGTTGCGGTGAAACAGAATAGCAACGAAGTTCTCGCTGCAGGAACAGCAGCAAAGGAGATGCTTGGAAAAACACCAGAGACCATTGTGGTCGATCGTCCTCTTCGCGAAGGTGTCATTGCTAATTTTGAGCTTGCACAAAGCATGTTGCGTTATTTTATTAAAGCAGTTAATCAGAAAAAAAATTCTATAATTCCACCACGTATGGTGATCGGTGTTCCTTCAGGAATTACACAGGTTGAACTGCGTGCTGTGAAAGAGGCTGCTCGACAGGCGGGTGCTCGCGAGGTTCATATCATTCTTGAGCCGATGGCTGCGGCGATTGGTGCTGGATTGCCTATTCATGAGCCAAAGGGTTCGATGATAGTTGATATTGGTGGAGGAACCACAGAAGTTGCGGTAATTACCCTAAAGGGAGGAATCTTTGGTCGATCAGTGCGAGTAGGTGGCGATGAAATGGATAGGGCGATCGTGAGTTATATTAAAAAAAAGTATAACCTTCTTATTGGCGAAAGAACGGCTGAACAGGTAAAAATTTCGATTGGAACAGTGATGATTGATAGTGAGATGGAATATATGCAGGTCAAAGGTCGTGACCTTATGAGTGGTGTTCCAAAAACAGTTCTTTTAGGTTCTTCTGAAGTGCAAGAGGCTCTTTTGGAAACAATTGGAAGTATCATTGATGTGATCAAGGTTGCGCTCGAAAACACGCCGCCAGAAGTTTCTTCTGATCTTGTTGATAATGGGATTACGCTTGCGGGAGGAGGAGCGCTTCTTTCTGGGTTGGATAAGTTAATTTCAAAAGAAACCGGTCTCCCTGTTAAGATTGCAGAGAGACCGCTTCTATGTGTGGTGATGGGAGCAGGTAAGGTGCTGGAAAATATTGAATTTTACCGCGATGCACTCCTCATATAAATTGATGAATGATCATATTGTATTTACTTTTATCATTGAATAGTATTATTCCTCATTGCCATGATGCGATGAATATTCATCATGGTGCGAATGTTCATCTGAGTTTTTATCTGATTCTTTGTGAGAACTTTCTAAACTGCCTAAAAATTTGTGGTATCTGTTCACTGCATCTTCTTCGTGATATGAACTTCCTTGATCTTTCTCTGCTCCGTGGTTGGATTGATCATAATGCGACATATTTAAAAATCTTCTTTCATTTGGATTTTGATACGGTCTTTCTGATGACTCAATATATGCCTTGCGAAAGGCTTTCCCTTCCTCTCTATGGCTTTTTTCTACCCCCTCTCTCCATCTTTTCGCATCCTTGATGCTGCCACCATACTGAGCGGCTGTTTCTGCATCATTCCATTGCATTTTTCGTTTTGTTTCCGCGTCTATATTTTGTCCGGTTAATCTGCTCCATGTATTCTTGATCTTTGATTTTGCGTTTTTACCGAGTTCAACCAGATGTTTTTTTGCGTTTTTACCGAGTTCCATGACATGTTCTTTCGCTTTATTTTCCATATTACGTAGATAATCGGTTGATTTATTTAGTCGTTTCCATTCAGGATGTTTCCGTGCAAAATAATCTGTTCCTTTCCATATTCCATATGCTGCAGCGGCACTCGCAAGGATTATGCCACCCTTTTTAAGGGTATCCCTATTCATTGACCATTCAAATGAACCATTAATTACCTTGAAACGTGGAGGTGTGATTTGTAGTAGTTTACTGAATGAAAAAACCATCTGTTCAGTAATTTTTCTTATCTGACGCATTCTTTCAGAATTATTTTTTGAGGCTTTTATTGAGAGAACTTTAATAATATCTTGATTATAAGGTTTATTCTTTACAGATAAAAATGGATCTTTTTTTTCATCACTACCATTTTTTGCATGAATTGCTTCATAAAGTACTCTAATTATTCTTTCCAATATTTCTTTTTCCACCTCTTTTTCATTTGTATGATAAAGTGATCCAATCTCATTTTTTTGTATTTTTTTTATTTCATTTCTAAATGTATTAGTTGCATTAAATGGTCCTTTTTTCATGATATTGTTTTTTAATCGGCTAAAAAGTGAAGATTTTGAATTTTCATCATTTAGATTTATTTCAGTAACAACCTGTATCGATTTTTTGAGAAATAATCTATTTTTGAACGCAGCTTCGTGGGTTAAAAGGTCCTTTTTAATCTCTTTAGATAATCCTTTTTCAACCGCATTATTCCACTCGTTGGTGTTATTTTCAATAATATGTTTACTTTTCTCGTCTTGTAATTTTCCGGTATGTTCCGAGTCAATAAAGCCGCCATTTTTATTTATCTCTTCAAATTTTTTATAGGATCCAAAAGCAACCAAATATGCGATGATTGGTTCTGGATTTATTGCGTTAATGGTATTTTTTGCAACCTGATCATCAATGATTGCGCTTGATTCGTTTTTTAACGCATCTTTCATCTCCGCAATGGTTTTTTCATTGTGAATAAATATTTCTCTTGGCGCTCCTCCACCACCGCCTCCATTTTTAAATGGTTTCATATTTAGGTCTGCTGAATCAGCTGCATTTGATTCTAAAGGCCCGGCAGATCGTGTCATTCTATTATTGGATCTTGTTTTTTTGACACTTATTACTTTTTTAGATTCAAGTAATGGAGTTGTTGCAAAAATGAGAATAGAAATCCCTATCAAAAGCGTATTTTTTATATTAATTTTCATACTACTATTTTCCTTATAATTTTATTTAAAATTTTACATTACACCGTTTATTTTTTTTTGAAAAAGTCTTTTGTTTTGTCTCCTAACCATGCGAGCCCTTTTTTTGTTCTTGGCCAATGAGTTAAACTATTTTTCCAGGATGATTCTACAGGGCCTGAATCATTCTTCAGTGCTTCTTTTACGCCTTTATCCCATTTCCATTTGTTAAAAATTTTTTTTGTATCCTCTATTATTTTTGAGACTTTTGCTCGGTGGTACAAGGCTATTCCCCCGGTAGTGATCGTTGCAAGTAGCCAAATATATTTTTTTTATGTAATGTTATATGCTTCCATGTATTTTGCGCTTTTTCTTTAAACAACTCTTTCAATGTTTTCTTCTGGTTGCTCGCATCTTGTGATGGTTGTATTGGTAATTTTTCTTTTTGTTGTTGTTCTGCTATGGATTGAAGAAGCGCAGCATCAGTAGTAGTAGTAGACTTGTTTAAATTATCCATTCCCAATATATTTTCTGGAGAAGAGAAGATGGTTAATAGCATCATGAAAAAAAACATATTTTTTACTATTTGTTTCATATTTTTACTCCTAGCGATATCACTCTTATTTCCTTTATATTTTTTTAAATGATGATCGCAGCTTTAAATAATGTTATAATTTTATACTGTTATGGTAGCAAAGGGAAAGGGGGAAAAGCAACAGTTTTTACCATTTTTTTAATATCTTGATATACCTAATCGCATTCCCTTAATCCATTCCCTCTCTTTTAAGCGTAGTAAAAAATAAATTGTAGAATCTGTTGACTACAATTTATCGACCAAATTATGGTTTATCTATCAATTTTTGGATTCGGAACATTTACATCCGCTACATCCGCTGCAGCCGGTTTTTGTTTCATTCTTTCCCTTGTTACAAAAACAACAGCGATGATACTGTTTTTTTTCTATTTCACTATTTTTTTTAGAACAATTGCAAGAGAAGGCTGTTTTCCCCTTTACCTTTTTTTGTGAACGGCGTGCATCAATAATTTGCACTATGCTAAATAAACCCACAATGGTGTAAAAAAGTATCTTTTTCATAAAAAATTATCCTCATTATTATTTATTTTAATATTAATCGGCACATAATATGTGCTCTTCTCTATAATTTTGACAAAAATGAGGTAAAAAAGTCAATAATTGAAATACTTTTTATTAAAATTTTCAATTTTTATTCGTGATAATACTTCATATCACGCTTTGCTTCTCTATCGAGGTCTCGTTCCTTTAATTTTTCTCTGTGATCGTGAAGTTTTTTATGTTTTCCAACTCCAATCTCAATCTTTATGATCTTTCTTTTATTTTCATAAACCTTAAGCGGTATTAGAGTTACCCCCTTCGCCGTTATTTTCGTAGTTAATCTCTTTATTTCACTGTTATGAAGAAGAAGGGTTCGAGTACGAAGCTCGTCGTATTTGATTCCAGATGAATTAGAGAATGGATATCGCGTAATAGAACAATTTAAAAGTTTTAACTCTCCATTCTGTATAATCGCATAGGATCCTGAAATGGTAATTAGTCCGCTCCGTATTGATTTTACCTCATTCCCTCTAAGCACAATGCCTGCTTCGATCGTTTCCGATATGGTGTAAAGAAAATATGCCTTTCGGTTTGTGCAGAATGCGCTCATATTTTTATGTATATTCTGATTATTGATGCCTGGGATAGGATACCATTTTTTTTTCTTAATTTTTTTAATGTAATAGAATTTTTTTTTAAAAAATGTGGTACCTTTAATTAAAATTGTGCTGTTAGGGTAGCAAAATGTTTTTTATGAGTAAAACAATGGGAAAAAAATTTTTTTTAATATCTTTTTTATTTTATTTTTGTCAATTTTTTTGTATTGATTCGAAGACTTATTTTGTACTTCAGCTAATCCCAAAAAAATCTTTTAAGTCAAATGCCCCTTCGCAAAAGATGTCAGTCTACTATAAGGGAGCTATTTACGATGGCAGTTTTGATCCAGTGATGGGCACTCAAATTTTTCTTTCTGATAAGGGAGTCTTGCCAGATACATTTTGTGTGGTAGTTGCTCCATCGATAGAGCCGATTTATAACCCCGTTGAAGGCGAACAGATGGTTTCGGGACTTAGAGTTTCGAGCGGAGTCAAATCTCATGGGTATCGTTTAACGCTCTGTCTTGTCCACGAGGATAATGGTTTTGTCCATTATTATTGGGATATAGATGATGTTGATGTGCAATCAATGAAAATTCTTCCAAAGGATGCGATTGTAGTGACAGCTGATCCTGCTGCGGTCCTCCCAAAACGGTTCGATGAAGATTTTAAGCCACAATATCCATCAAGTGGTATTCTTGATGAAGAAGATGTAGCGGAAAATTCTTCTGAGTTAAGTGCAAATAACGGGATTCTTTTTTTACCACCTCTGTATATTGACTATCCTACTCTTATTAGTTCAAAAGAGAAGGTAGATGGAATTGATGTAAAAAGTTTTCATGAAAAAGGTGAGGGCGCTACCGGGGAATAGACAATGTTGTTTATTGCCTGTGAAAGTTCCTGTGATGATACCGATATTGCTCTTTTTGATAGCGATAAAAATAAGGTGATAGCTTCAGAGTCTTTTTCCCAGATTTCTTTACATGCTAGTTTTGGTGGAGTAATTCCTGACAAAGCATCTGAATCACATCTTTCAATTATTGATCATTTATATCTTTCTTTGTTAAAAAAAGTTGAACTCACGAATGAGATGATAGATTGTTTTGCTGCAACAGTGACGCCGGGGCTTTCCTCCGCCTTATTAATAGGAAGTAATTTTATGAAGGCGATTGCATGGGATCTAAAAAAGCCTTTCATTGGAGTTAATCATCTTTTGGGGCATGTATATTCTGTTTGCATTGATCAAGAAGTGCAATTTCCCTATCTTTGCCTCTCTGCCTCTGGTGGACATACTTCGCTTTACTATGTTAAAAATTTTTATGAATTATTTCTTCTTGGAAAGACTGCTGATGATGCAGTTGGTGAAGCATTTGATAAAATTGCTCATTTTATTGGATTGCCATATCCGGGAGGACCGTCGATTGAGCGTTTAGCGCGCGAATGGCAAGGGAATGATGAATATCAATTCCCACGATTAAAAAATAATGATTGTAATTTTAGTTTTTCTGGCTTAAAAACTGCGGTTATTTATGCAATGGTTGAGCGTAAAAGATATGAACTTAAAAAAAAAAGCTGGTTGATTCCATTGTCTCATGAAGAAAAAATTTCCATTGCTTACTCATTCCTTGAGGCGGTTTCTGATATTTTGGTCAAGAAAATGCTCTCTGGATTGTATGAAGCAGAAAGGATGTCATTGCCTAAGGTGCGTTCAATTGCTTTTGTAGGTGGTGTTGCGCGGAATGAACGTATTAAATTTTCACTTCGAGAAGTAGCGCATCATCATGGGTTGTATTTTTTTTCTTCTTCATCAAATTATTGCATGGATAACGCTGCAATGATCGCATTTTATGCATCAAAAATGTATGAGCATGATGCAAAAAATATTATCGATGCGGGGTATAGTGTGCCGATATCACCAAATTAGTGAAAAAATGGTTTCTATTGATTGTTTGTTTTCTCGTATTATAGCGTTGTTACTGCCTAAATATAAGGGTGATATTGCTTTTGTCAATCGTGTTGCTGTAAGAATAATGAATCATCTGCTCAATTTTCAATTTTTTTCTCATTTTGATAAAAATCGAATAATCAATGAAAGTGAATATGAAAGGTGTATGAAAATTGTACAGATGCTTACGATACATGATCTCCCGCTCGAATATATAGAAGGAAATGTTTCATTTTTAAATATTATTCTCAAGATTGCACCATCGATACTGATTCCGCGGCCAGAAACCGAATATTGGTGTCATCAACTCTGCGTATTTTTGAAAATGCTGAAGGAAGATAAGTTTCACTTTATCGATATTGGTTCCGGTTCAGGATGTCTTGGGATTTCGATAGCGAAAGCATTTTCAAAATCGACGGGAATCATGCGAGATATTTCATACAAGGCTGTTTATTATTCAAAAAAAAATAGTAAAGATAATGGGGTTGCAAATCGCGTGAGGGTGGAGCACGGTGCATTTTTTGGCAAAAAAATGCAGAAAAATAAAGGGGTATATGATTTGATAGTGGCTAATCCACCCTATATAGATAAAAAATTTTATCCTTTTCTTGATCCATCTGTAAAAAAATGGGAATCTAAAAATGCTCTTTTTTCAAAGGATTGTGGAATGGCGCATTTGAAAAAAATATTTTTAGATTCTGTTTTTTTTTTAAAAAATGGTGGTATAATGGTCATCGAGTGTGACGTAGCGCATCACGATTTTTTACATCGATTGGCAGTGCGATTATTGGGGAAAAAATATTTTTTTTCGGTGCGTGATCAGTACCAGGTTCCACGTAGTTTTTGGATTTTTTCTACTGAAAGACAGAGGATTTTGTTTTTGAATTGTGTTGAGGAAGGAAAAATTATATTATAGGAAAGTAAAATCTTTTCTGGAGAAAAAATTGTGATTTTTAGAAGTAAAAAAAATAATTATTTTGCTATAGTTATCTCTCTTTTTGTTCTTTTTTTCATCGGAAAATCGTTAATAGAATACTACTTTGATAGTACCCCTCCGGTCATTCTTTTGCAGGGAATTGAACATGAAAAAAGTTACGCAGGGAATATTGCGATAACTCTCACGGGAATTGATGGGTATAGGATAAAATATTTTTCTGTTTATATCGATAACAAAATAATCGTTGATAGGCGATATATACACAAGAAAAAATTCACACAAGTTTTTGATATTCCGATTTTTAACGTGACAAATGGTATGCATACTTTGAAAGTAGTAATGGTTGATGATGCAAAGAATGAAAATAAAAGTGAAAAAATAGTTCCTTTTATCGTGGATAACGAACCTCTTGAGATTAATCTTTTGAATCATGGTGCCACATCAATGATACTGCAGGGAAACACTGTTCATATAATTGTTCAATGCAACAAAAACAGTGTGTTTGGTAACGTACAGCTTCTGTCGCATAAAATTCCTCTCATTCAGGAATCAAAGGGTTCACGTATATTGGAGGCATTTGTTCCTGTTTCTCCCGATGAATTTGTTAATGAGTATATAGCCGAGATATCTGTAGAGGATATGGTAGGAAATCTTGCAACTGTTGAAAGTGTGGTGAAGGTGGTACAACAAAATTTCAGGCAACAGGCTATTTCGATCAGTAAAAAACAGGAAAATGGGAGTGAAATAAACTTTATTGATGATGATATTTTAGAAGCGTTGAAGGCTTATGTTTCGGAATATCGTACTAAAAAATTATGGAGTGGTAATTTTTATGTTCCTTGTACAACAAAAAAAATATCTTCCGAGTATGGAAGTATGCGTCACTCTCAACAACGTGGTAGATATCGACATGGTGGAGTTGATTTTGCAGCGATGCCTAAGAGTGCAGTATGGGCATCTCAAAATGGGGTAATCGCAATCCAGGACGAATTTATAGTTCCTGGAAAAATGGTTTTGATAGATCATGGAGGAGGGGTTTTTACCATGTATGGTCATCTTGATAGTTTTTCTTCTTTGAAGGTTGGTGATCGTGTAAAACGGGGAGATTTGATCGGTAGAGTTGGAAAGAGTGGGTATGCATCGGGATATCATCTTCATTTTGGTGTTTTAGTGGATGGCATATGGGTAAATCCGGTAGAATGGATTAGAGAAGACATGGGATCAATGAGGTAATGTGAAATCTGTCAAAAATTTTTTACAGTATTTATCACTCGTCTTCTTTATTTTTTAAAAATATTTCTATTAACTTTTTTGGTACGATTTCTTGTGCGCGAAGGTTCAGGAGATCTTTGAGTAGTGGAAATTTTTCTAAAAATGTAGTGGAGCAATTATTTTTTATTTTTTTTCTTGGAAAGTGAAAAATTATTTTTAAAAAATTTTTAAAGGATGATATTTTTTCATTTTTTATATCGGGATTTGCGATTTTATTGAGCCGTATAATCTGAGAAAAAACTTTTGGAGGATTAGAGAATTCCTTTGGTGATACAATGTCATGGAGCTCTACGGTAAAAAATGTTTGTAAAAGAACCGATAGGGGTCCATAATTTTTCCCTTTATTTTTTGCAAGTTTTTCCGCGACCTCTTTTTGGATCATAAAAACAGCCTGCTCAGTATCTTGGTGGGACAAGATTATTTTTTCGATAATTGGGTATGTTATATTGTAGGGAATATTGCCGATAAAATACCACGGATAGGTTGATTTAATTGGTTTAAAATCAAGAAAATCATTTTCAATAATTTCAACTGATTGAAAATTTTTTTTTAGTGTTGTAGCCCAATAGTGGTCTTTTTCTATAGATATTACTCTATTTTTTGGATGCGATTCAATTATTTTTTTGGTGAGTATTCCTGATCCCGGACCAATTTCAAATATAAGTGAATTTTCATTTTTTGGCGTGAGCAGTGAGGCAATGGTATGTGCAATTAATTCATTTTTTAAAAAAATTTGTCCTAAACTTTTTTTTAATCCTGGGAAATTACTTTTTTTTTTCATAATTTTTATATGAATTCTTTGATACTATTTTTGTGAAAAAAATTGAGTCATTTAATGAAGATATTTGACTTTTGTTTTTCTCCATATTACAATTTCAAAATGTGGACCTTTAGCAAAAACTTAATCTTAATTATACCATAAAAATTGTCGTAAGGTTTACAAAAAGTAAGTAAAATAGAAAATGGGAGAAAGTTACTATGACGTTATCCGAAAATGATATAAAAAAAATTCGCCCTTTATCTGATAGGGTGGTTATAAAACGTGTAAGTGATGAGGGGGGAAAGACTCCAGGTGGCATTTTTATTCCTGATCAGGCTAAAGAAAAAGCCCAAATCGGAAAAGTTCTTGCTGTTGGTCCAGGAAAGATATTAACAAGTGGTGCTATTTCAACAATGCATGTTAAAGAAGGTGACACTGTTTTTTTTGGAAAATATTCTGGAACAGAAGTTGGTGAACAGTGGGTTATTGTCAGAGAGGACGAAATTTTAGGTGTTTTATAGTTTATTCTGTTACTAATTAATTTTTTAAGATAATAAGGAGATATAATTATGGCTGCAAAAAAAATATATTTTAATGATGAAGCTCGTGCAAAATTGCTACTTGGAATCAATACTCTTGCTGATGCAGTAAAAGTTACTCTTGGTCCCTGTGGGAGAAATGTTGTCTTTGATAAAGGATTCCGTGTTTCTATAACCAAGGATGGGGTAAGTGTCGCGAAGCAGATTGAACTAAAGGATCCACAGGAGAATATCGGTGCGCAGCTGGTTAAGGAAGTTGCAAGTAAAACCGCTGATGTTGCGGGAGATGGAACAACAACTGCGACTGTTCTCGCGCAGGCAATATTCCGTGAAGGGAATAAATATGTTACTGCTGGTGCGAATCCTATGGAATTAAAGATTGGTATAGAAAAAGCTGTTGATGTTGTTGTGCAGACAGTGAAAAAATATGCGGTGAAGGTAAGTGGAAAAAAAGAGATAGAACAGGTTGCAACAATTTCGGCAAATGCAGATTCATTTATTGGAAAACAGATTGCAGAAGCGATGGAAAAAGTTGGCAGAGATGGGGTTATCACCGTTGAGGAAGCAAAGAGTACCGAAAGTGGATTGACCGTTGTTGAAGGAATGCAGTTTGATCGTGGATATATTTCACCATACTTTGTAACTGATTCGGAAAAAATGGAAACAATTTTTGAGTCGCCCTTTATACTTATTTTTGAAAAAAAGCTTTCTACTATGAAGCCATTGATTCCTGTATTAGAGAGTGCTGCGAAAGCGGGCAGACCTCTCGTGATTATCGCGGAAGATGTTGATGGCGAAGCATTAACAACCTTGGTAGTTAATAAGATTCGTGGAAGTTTACAGGTTGTTGCAGTAAAGGCTCCTGGGTTTGGTGATCGAAGAAAAGCTATGCTTGAAGATATCGCGATCCTCACTGGTGGGGTTTTGATTGCAGAAGAACTTGGTATGAAGCTAGAGAATGTGACTGCTTCTGATCTTGGATCTGCAAAAAAAGTTATAGTAACAAAGGATATGACTACCATAATAGATGGAAAAGGGCAGCAAAATGCGATTAAGGCGCGTGTTGTTCAAATAAAATCTCAGGTGGATCAGACAACTTCTGAATATGATCGTGAAAAATTGCAGGAACGTTTAGCTCGTTTATCGGGTGGAATTGCAGTAATTCATGTTGGTGCTGCTACCGAAACCGAAATGAAAGAAAAAAAGGATCGAATTGAAGATGCGCTTCATGCAACCAGAGCTGCTGTTGAGGAAGGAATCGTTGCTGGTGGTGGTGTTGCATTGTTAAGGGCACAACAGGCTGTTGATTCTCTTGAATTACAGGGTGATGAAAAGCTTGGTGCGCAAATTGTGCGTCGTGCATTAGAGGAGCCAATGCGTGTTATTGCAACAAATGCAGGGTATGATGCTTCTGTGATTGTTGATAAAGTAAGGAGCGAAAAAAAAGTTTCTTTTGGATTCGATGCGAGAAAAAATAGCTATGTTGATATGCTTGAGAATGGAATTATAGATCCGGCGAAGGTTGTTCGTTCTGCACTTGAGAATGCGTCATCAATTTCGGGTCTTTTACTCACTTGTCAATGTGTTATTGTAGAAGATCCAGAAGATAAAAAGCAGGACGCTGGTATGCATAAGCATGGTGGTGGAATGGGTGATATGTATTAACGGATATCGAAAAAAACATCTTAATATCTATAAGATAGGACCAATCAGAAGATTGGTCCTATCTTTTTTGCAACTCTTTTATTTTTTTGTTGTGGCTTTTATCATGATTTTTCACGTATATAATAAAGACAAGAAAAAGACAAAATCAAAAAACAAGCTCTTGCTAAATTGTTTCATTACATTACAATCAAAAATGTTTACAATATACCATTTTTGTAATTTGGAGAATTATTTAAATGAAATTAACTATGAATAAATTTTTGTTTTTTCTTGCTCTCCCTTTTTTAAACACTCTTATCTGCGATGAAAATGTTACTACGGTAAGTCAAGATGCAATGGAAGAGTTTTCTGTGCAATCGCTTAGTCCTGAAAAAGCTGGAACAGTACCACATGGTGAACATTTTTTTAATAAAGTTGATCCTCATTCTTATTTGCATCTTGCAAAGGATGGAGATATAACCTGTGATATTGATGGAAAAGTTCGGATAGATAGTGCATATGGTGTTCATACAAAAAATTTAAATAGCGAAAGTGCTCCGATAGATCAATTTTATATTCCGGGGAGAAGTACTATAGACATAGGTATTTCTTTAGAAGCGGGAAAACGAACTTTTGATAGAAATATTGTTGAAATAGCAATTGATTTGAGAAACCGTTCAACATGGGGAAAGCCAGATGAAGTTGCATATACGACGAATGCGGTAATAAAAGAGAATGGATATGAGTTTGGATCTCACAATCATGAAATTGGGGTACCAATGGTGTATGTTCGTGGGCTAGACTTTACCATGGATCTTAATGCATTTTTTGGTTGCGATTTTGGTCGCGATGATGAAAATTTACAATTTTTAAAAATGGGGCTATTTCCCTTTGAGGTTGGACGTGGTATTGCGTTGGGGGCAGCGTATGCGGTAACTCCAGATTTTGTAACCTATGATCCAAGTATTGTCATCCAGGAGTTTGCGCCTGGATTTATGGTTTATGGGTCATTTGGAAAAAAAGGAATCTTTGATTATAAAGCGTATTTGGGGATCTTAAGAAATGATAGCGCCTCCCTCTCAGATGTTACTGCGAATATTCGTTCGAAACAATTTGGAAGAACTTTTTACCCAGAACGTGGCTTTGGATCTTTTACTATGGTTACGGCAGGGCAATTTAATTTTAAGGTACGCAATGATATTGAAAACAAGGTTATCTGTTCTCCCTATATTGTTTTTTATCATCAGGGGGAAGGTAAAGTCGATTTTGATTCTGATTCTCAAGCAGAGATGACAACCTTTGGATTTTCTTTTGAAGCTGAACATAATAATATTTCCTTTGGTTTTGATTGTGCAAAAAATATGGGTACACAGTATGTATTGGGAATTGATAGAAATACTGTTATAGGGGATCAAAGAACTGTTACGTTGACTGGTGGTAGCGGCTTAGTAAATAATAGTTCAAGCGCCTCTGTTCTCGTTAATAGTAAGGTCATTTATACAGGGGCAGATAGCACAACGGATCTTAAAGATAAGAATGCGGTATATCTTGGAATGAGTAACGCGAGACAGGATGCGATAAATAATGTATTTCCGAGTGCTTTTAATAATGGAACAATGATCCCATTTCCCGCATCCGGCCAGTATTGCCTTAAAAATGCAGATGATAGATTTAGGGATCCTTACAAAAATGCGTTAGTAGGATGGATGATGGTGATTGATGCTGCATTGAAAACGATAATCGGTGAAACTGATGTTGCTTTTGGTGCAACAATAGGGGCTGCTTCTGGTGATGAAAATCCTAATAAGCCATTGAAAAGCGCGAATGATTATATGAAGGATGCAACCTATGAGGGATTTATTGGAATACAGGAAATTTATCAGGGAAAAAAGGTAAAAAGTGTCTTTTTTTTAAGTGGAAGTGGTAAATTGCCTAGAATTCTTTCGATTCCTCGAGAAACAGATAATGAGGAGGGTGTTGCTGTAGGTTTTCCATCAAAAATTTCACGGTTTACTAATCTTATTTTTGGTGGGGCTTCGGTAGATTTTACTTTAGAAAGCAGCGGATATTTTTGGAAATGCAATCCAAATCTGCTTTTTTTCAATCAAATGGTTCCTGTTGTGATATATGATAAGGGGATTATTGATCGTGTTGGTCGAGATTCTTTACCATCCTATCTTGGCTGTGAGGCAAATATATTTTTGGAAATTTCTCTCAAAGAGATGGATGCCATGAAATTTTTTGGTGTTGCAACGATTTTTTTCCCAGGATCATTTTATTCGGTTTTGAAGGATATTCCTTTTGAAAAACAGCAGATCGATTATATTACAAAGAAAGAGAGTGGCATTTCAACGGGATTTTCTCCAATGGTTGGAACGACCCCTGCTTTCTATTTTAATATTGGATTGGAATGTAAATTTTAGTGGTTGACATTTGACTTTAATCTGAGACAATTAAGACAAAGTTTAGGTCTTTCATTCCATGAAAAGTATTGTTTAGTCAGCGGTATTCTTATGTTGTGGTAATGGGCTAGCTTAAAAAATGGTAGCATATGTTTTTTTACCTTTGAGGAGAGGTTATGAAAAAAAATGTGGTATTGTCTATGACATCAATTTTGTTTTTTTTGTCATTATTTTTGGTCAATCTTGTTTATTCTTCTAGATTGCCACAGTCATCTATTATTGATCGCTATGGATGGAAGAGCCATCATGATAGGGAGGAAATTGGTTCAAAGGATTATTGGGTACAATTTTTTGAACCGTATTATAGTGGGATGCGTGGAAAAATTGGTTCAGAGGATTGGGTAAAATTTTTTCAAATGCATTATGAGCCTTCGGCTGAGGTGTTATCGGATAACAGGCTTAAATTTTTTGGATTTTTTGTTCAACCATGCGACCCTCAAGAGGATCCTCTCTTTGTTGCTATGAAGGAGTCTACAAAGTTTAGACCAGATGATGGATATCTTGATAAAGATTCATTTTTAATGAAACGATTTTTGAGTAATACGATCGGTGTTCCAGAAAACATTATTCAAAAAAAATTTTGTATTCCTGAAGCTGGATGTTGTGAGTATTTACAATTTCTTACTAATGATATTTATGGAACAACATATGGCATTTGCAAAAGGCAAGAAAAGATTTCTGTTTATGAGGTGAAAAAATTTATAAATAATCTTATTAATAGGGGAAAATTATTTTTGTGCGATATAGAAATATCCCGTCGAGGAAGAGCTAATATCACTTTATCACTTGTAGATAATAGGGACGGTTTTACATTGTGTAAATATCGTCAGATAGGTATGAGGAGGTCTCCTATTTATTTAAATAAATAGATTTTTCCTGTAATTTTGGGGTTGTGATTTTTTCATAGCCCCGATTTTTTATCAAAAATTCTTGCAATTATTTTTTATATTTTTTTAGGCTTCATGAAATATTCTTCTTCTGATTGGATTTTTGGTATGGCTTTTTTTATTTTCTTCACCCCTTTAAAGAGGCGGTTTTTTTGGAAAAAATTACTCTTATTTTTTTCTATAATTTTTTCATCCTTCTTCTTTTCATGTCAGCATATTATTCCAGAATCTCTTTTTTGTACCTGTAATAATGATTCTTTTGTCTATGAATGGGTAGTAATAGGTGCAGGGGTTGGCGGAATTGTTGCAATTGGAAAATTAATTGATATGGGATTTAATCTTAAATCGATTGCATGGGTTGATCAACATTTTTCTGTTGGCCGTTTAGGAGAATTTTATGGATTGGTTCCAGCAAATGTGATGAATGGGAAATTTTATACTATTTTAAATAATCAAAAGTCTTTTCGTGATGTCCATTCAAATGCTCTCAATCACTTAGGATCGCTTCCAAAAAATGATTTTTCTCCACTTAATGAGGTTATCGCTCCATTGCAGGAGATAACCAATGATTTTATGCAGCGAGTAAATGCATTTAAGGGGACTGTGGTATCGATGCATTTTTATGGAAATAGATGGCATATTTTTTTTGATAACGGTGATTGTATCATCGCAAAGAGCGTTATTTTAGCAACGGGATCTAAACCACGGGAGCTTGAATATCCTGCATCTACAGTTATTCCATTGGATTATGCCTTAAATAAGAATTTATTGAAAGAATTGGTGAAACCCGATGATACGGTCGCGGTTGTAGGAGGATCGCACTCAGCTATTCTTGTCCTTATGTTTTTAAATGAGTTGCCGGTAAAAAAAATTATAAATTTTTATCTTTCTCCTATTGTGTATGCATTTGATGAGGAAGGTAATCGAGATAATCCGATGGGAATAAAGGGAATTGCTGCACAATGGGCACGTAAGTATCTAAATGGGGAGAATAATGCACCGAAGATATTGCGGATCTTTAATAGTGCGAATAATAGAGAAAAATATCTTTCCTCTTGCGATAAAATAATTTATGCGGTTGGATTTATTCCACGGCACATTCCAACAATTTCTATTAATAATGAAGAATTTGATGAATCGCAGCTTTCATTCGATCCGCAGAGTGGTACTATAGGACCACGTTTATTTGGTATTGGGATAGCATTTCCCGATTTCACAATTGAAGGACCGGGAATCATGATATATAAAATTGGAATAGAGGATTTTATTGAATATATTAATGAGCGTATGGCATTCTGGTGTAGATGCCATGAAATGTTGAGCGAAGATATGCCGAATTCAAGCATAAAAAAAATCGCTGATCGTTGTGTGGTGATGTAAAAAGATATATTGAGGATTTGATTAATTATGAATGGTACAATTTTTTTGACGGCAGGTACATTCTTTTCATTCTTTTTTCTTCTGTATTTTTTTTATTTTTTTTATGGAAAAAAGAAGAAAAACTTTCCTCTTTTTTTGAATAATAATGCATATGTTTCTTCTTTATGGATCAATGATTTTGTGAAAATACATTTTACTGCACGTCGGTATGGGGTAACATTACAGTCGGTTATTGTCTTTGATACCTCTGAGTTGTTAAAAAAAAGGGAAATTCATATTAATCTCACCCACCTTTTTTTTACCTATATATTTGTTGGCATGACAGAAAAAGCTGTTACTTTTTATCTTGATTATGAGGGGAATGTCTTTGATATGAAGATAGCTACAAAGAGAAAGAATGATGTGAGTGGCGGAATAACAGTTTTTTTAGACTCAGAAAAAACATTTTTTTGTTCATGCGGGGAAAAAAAATACCACGGAATCCCCCATTTTTCAATCCATAGAATTATTGATTCTCTCGTAAAAGATAAAAAACTGGTCGGGATGGCCAGACTCGAACTGGCAACCCCTCGCTCCCAAAGCGAGTGCGCTACCGATTGCGCCACATCCCGTCTTTAAATAAGAGTCTTATTAGTGGAGACAAAAAGCCACCAACAATGGTAATTGTAAAACAAATAATAATAATAACAAGATTCTTTTATTTTTTTTATGTCAAATTCATCAGGAGTTGATCAAAGAGTATTTATATTAGAGGACTTACATAAATTCATTATCATATCCGTTAATTCAGATATTTCTTTTGGAATATATGTTGGATCTTGGGAGTCCAAAAATTTTTGGGAGTAAATTTTTAAATTTTCATATTTATCAGATAAAAAAGATTTATAACCTTCACAAAATGCTTTAAGTTCTGTAAAAATTTCATCTTTAAGGGGCAGTATCGCTGAAAGTTTTTTATTTTCTTCTTTATCATTTTTTTTATTTATTTTATCCTCTATATTTTTTGAAAAATTTCCAATTAATTTTTCTAGTTTTTCAATTGGTAAAATGCAGCAAAAATGATTTAAACAATTTACATCAGGGTCTTCTAAATTCATTATACTTTTTACAGAGCCTCCTAAATTGTCAAAATCAGAATTAATCTGTGAATAGAAAATATTTTTACAATAAAATTTATGAAAAGGATCTGCTGGTGTAGTATAGCAAGAAAATCCATTAGGACAGCTCATAGGAAGATTTTTATATATTTCATGAATAGTTTCTTCTTTAATGCTGTCCTCTAGTGATTTTTGTATTGATATAATCTTTTTTTCATCGGGTTTTAAAGAGAAAAACATATTTTTAAGTTTATTTAATGGATATTTTTCGAAAAAAGGTTTTGCAAAATTAGAAATCTTTGTTAATTTTTTTTCTGTTTTTTCACATTGTTTTCTGGTAGTATCTAAAAAATCTACTATAAATTGCTTTTTCGCAACAACAGATTCTTTTGAAGAGGTATCGAGTAGTAAATTTGTTTTTGATTTATGGAATAAATGCCATACATAACGATACATTTCTTCCATATACTTTCTGTCTTCTGCGTTTTCCATACAGTATTTAGCGTTTAATTCTTTCATTTCAGATGCTATTAATTTTAATATTAGTTCTTGTTTTAATAATCCGTAATAGTAGGGGTTGAAAACAGATTGTTTTTGTTGTATCCAGCTAATAAAAAAGTTTCTTTGTGTTGGTATATCATATATATTTTCAAAGCATCTGTTAAGAAATTTTTCATTTGATAGTATTTCTTTTTTGAGTATATTTAATTCATTTTTTTTTTCATTTTTCGATTTATTTATTTCATCAAGTATTCTTTCGAATCGCAAATGTTGTCTTTCCAAAAATGAAGAAAAGGTTTTTTGATCTGATATAAACGAATTTGCATCTTTTTCATCATATTTTATTGCATTGATTTCATTGATTATTATATTTTTTTGTTCCTCGGTAATATTACCATCTAGTAAACTAAAATTGCGTATTAATAATTCTAAATATTCTTTTTGTAAAAGGAAGAGAAAAGTCTTTTTATCCGATACAAGTAAATTTTTATATTTTTCCTCATATTTTTTAATTTCATCCTTTGTTTGTTTGATTTTATCAGCAATTATATTTTTTTGCTCTTCGTTAACATTATCTTCTAATGCGATAAGGTTGCATTCTAATAATTTTAAGCTTTCTTCTTGGTCAATAACGGTTTTTGTTTCTCTTATTTGCAAAAATTTATCATTGTAAACAATTATTATTTTTTTTAAATTTTCGATACTATTTTTATTTTTTTCTATGAGCAAACGCATTCTTTTTATTTCATCCAAGAATAAAAGTCTTTCTTTATAATATTTATCTTTAAATTCAGATAAGTTAGTGTACAAAATCCATTCTTTCTTTATCCATTCTTTCTTTTCAAACCCGAAGAGGGGATAATCAAATTCTTCTTTTTCTAATAATTCTTTAAAATATTGATTATTTTTTTTTGGAAAAAAAATCATAGCCTGTTTGAAAATATTGGCAAAGGTGCTATCACATTTTTTCTTCAGTATTAATTTTTCTGTGAGAAATCCGCTAGTGAAACAGAATTTGTTCGGTAATTTCATATGAAAAATCTTGGAAATTTCAGGCGCTAATCCTATATAAATCTTATTATTCTCGATATACGTTAGAAAATTTTTAGAATTTTCAAAAATAAAGCCTTTTTTAGTAAATATATTGCCACTTATATTTTCTAAATCATTCATTTTGCTTTTTATTATGTCTGCAATAGCAGTGAAATATACGGTTATATCTTCTTTAGGAATTTCATAATATTTTTGATAATTATTTATGAAATATTTATCTATAGCAGCTAAAAAATTTTTTTTGATGAAAAATGCAAAATATTCTTTTTTTTCAAGGAGCTGTTTTGATAATTCTTCTTTAAAATTTTTATTTTTTTTTACTAATTGTTCAAAAAATGAAGAAGATATTTCTATACAAAAGGCCTTGATATAAAAATCAGAAATATAATTGCAAGATTTTTTTTCTTCTGGCATGGGGTATCGTTGAAAATATAAAGGATGTAACCCGCGAATAAAAGTTTCTATTAATTTATGTTGACATTCTTTATATGTTTTTAACAGATATCTTTCAACATTGCCTATTTCTGTTGAATAACATTGTATAGCGTGATTTTCAAAATTTTTATTTTGAAATAGTAATTTCCATTTTTGATCTTGATTCTGATATTCTTTTATTCCATTAATTAAATTAGGATAAAAATTACTTAAAAATATTTCATTAGCTTGTATTTTAATTTTTATTTTTTCGAAAATATTCGACTCTTCTTCCAAGGAAGACTCTGATATTAATCGGAAAAAATTTTTTCTCCAAACGTTACAACCTTTTGAATGTATTCCTAAAAGATCTATTATTAATGTAAAAACATAGACCCTTTCCCATTTTGGCAAATTCATAAAAAATGATTTTTCAGTCTGATTAATAATATTTATAAAATATTTTACAGGTATATTTTTTCGAGGCACCAATGATATATTCTTTTGTTCTTTCGAGGTATTGTTTTCTTCCATTTGATATGATGCGGAAAAAAAGAAAAAAATAGTAAAAAAAATTATGTTAACAATATATGTATTTGGCTTTTTCATAATAGTGGTACATTTTAAATAAAAAATGAATTAATGTAGTAAATTTATGCTTTAAATTAAATATTTTTTCAAAAATAATATTGTTTTTTGCAGAAATGTCAATAAATATTTTTTCAATTCTCTTCTACGTATTTTTGAATAATATTTGAACAAGCATCTATTTCTGGCGGCATCACCTTATCGGAGGATATTGTTTCTTTTTCTGTAGAAACAAAATAGTTTTTATTTTCTTCACATAACGTTTCGAGTTTTTGAAAAATTTTACAACTTCTGTGAAACCCGCTACAACCTGTTGCAAAATCTTTTCGTTCTTGTTCTCTTTGCATTTTATCTTTTTCTTCTATTTGATCGGTTCTACATCTTATTGATTTTATTAATTTGTCAAGTGGAAAAAAAACAGAGAAATGAGAACACTTTGACTGAGGTTCGAGCTGAGGTTCAAGCTGAGATTCGAGCTGTTGTAAATTAACAATATTTTTACAGCGAGAATGTAAAGATTGAAAATTTTCCGATATAGTATAAAAATCAGGTTTATTCGGGCAACTGATAGGAAGTTCTGCGTATATTTTATGAATAAGATTTTTAGTAATAGCAGATTTTTCTGAATTATTTAGTAAATTTTTTATATCTGCAATTTTTTGCGAATCGCTTTGTAACAGGGCAAGCATTTTTTTGTGTTCCTGTAATGGACAGGTTTTAAGAACGCATTGAGTAAATTTATGAGTCTTTTTAAATTCTGTTATTGTCTCTGCACACAGTTGTTCTGTAGTTGTTAAAAAATCTAATATTAATTGCGTTTTTGTAAGAATAGATTCTTCTGAAGTATCATTAAGTAATGCTTTTTTACGCATGGAATAATTATTCATCAAGCAACCGTATAGGCCTGTTCTATTATAAATTCCAGAAATCTCCTGTCTTTCCTCCTCCATTACTTTAATTCCTAATTCCATTTTTAATAATTCTTGATAAGAATTATTGAAAAAATTACTCAGCAACCAAAAATTAAATAACTGTTCTTGTTGAGGGCGAAGACAGTCCATAGAACGATCTCGAAATAATTTTTCTGCAGTTTGTATTTGTTTCTCAAGTTCATTTAATAAGGTATTTTGCTGTTTTTTCAATTCTTGTAATTTTTTAAATGAATTCTCATAATTTTCGTTTTGCTCTTGATTTGATTGACTATTTAATTTGATAAAATAATCTGATAATTCTTTTTCTGAAAGAGCGAGAAAAACCTCTTGACTTGATACAAGTGATTTCTTGCCATATTCAGCGGTATAAATTTCTAATCTTTCTTTTATTGCATTTATTTTATTAGTGATTAGTTGTATTTGTTCTTCGGGAGCATTTCCCTGTAAGGAGGTAAGATCATTTTCTAATGATTTTAATCTTTCTTTATCTGCAATATTACGCTTTATTGCATTTATTTTTTTTTCAAGTGCGGATGCAGTATTTATTTTTTCTTGTAAAGACTGTATTTCAGTCGCAATTTTGTTTTTTTGAGCATATATTTCTCGTAATTTTGCAAGATGTAAAGATCTTGTGTTCTTATATTCTTTTTTAATCAAATCTAAACTCAAAGATAAAAGATTGTTCTTGTTTTCATAAAAAAGTGGATACTTTGTTTTTAAAGAATCTTTTTCTACTAACTGTTTATAAAAATAATTGATTGAACGAAGAGCCATAGTATGCCTGTGAATCTCGTAAAAAGGATGAGTGTTGTCTTGGTTATTTATAAATTTTAAATTTTTTGTGAGAAATCGACTAATCATATAAAAATTTTCTTCTAATTGATCTTTTACTTTATTCGTGATTTTTGAAACGGAGAATCCTATTTTTTCCATTGGATAATTTGAATACATGTTAAATCTTATGCATTGAATGTTTTCTAATTTTTCGCGTAAAAAGTCTACTATCGCATAGTTCATCCTTTCAAGAGTTGAAAATTCTTTTTTACATGCGTCTCCAATTAGACAAAAATAATCTATTATGCCAATATTTGGAGAGATTGTAAAATGATTTTGAAAATATGGTTGAATTTTATCTGTAAATTCTTCACAAAAATTATTTGTTTTTTCTGGCAATAACTCTTTCTTAATAAAGGTAAATTGGTTTACAGGTTCGTTAAGTTCAGAAAGTTTTTCTTCAGGTCCGCCAAGTTTAGAAAATTTTTCTTCAGGAAAAAAATCTGCAAGTTTTGAAAAGATAATTTTTTCACGCAGTTCTAACTCTTTACAAAATGCGCAATATATTTGTGCGCAGAGTACGTTATTATAAAGTCTTAAAAGATCACCGCAAAGTTTTTTTTCTTTTCCGTTTTGTTGATCTCCGATTTGTTGATCTTTGCTTTGTTGAGCTATTTTTTGAAGAAATAAAGGGTATAATCCATGAAGAACAGTTCCTGCTTCTGAGGACTCCCTTTTTTTGTATTTTTTTCTGAACTTCTGTTTAAGGATCCCTTTATTCCTAAAATATTCTTCTGCGATCGCATCTTGTGTTTTTTTTTCTCTAAACTCTTGTAAAAGATTTCCGATTGTTTCTGTATAATGTTGCATTCGAGAAATAAAATCACCATGAAAATCTATTGAATATATTTTATTAGAGAGTATTATACCTCGCATTTCTTCAAAAATACGCCACTGTTTTTCTAATGGAGCTTTCTGTATTTTTTGTAAAAATTCCTTTCCATCTGATATTTTATATTTTTCTATGTACTCTATTATTAAACTAAATCCCTCAAGGAGTTGATTTGGTTTCTTCATAAAAGTTTCTTTAGACGTGTTGAGCATCTGTACGAAATTTGTATGACTTAGTCCCTTTTGTTTCATTTGTTCCATTTGATATGATGTGAAAAAAAAGAAGAAAATAGTAAAAAAAATTATGTTAACAATATATGTATTTGGCTTTTTCATAATAGTGGCCCATTGTAAATAAAAAACGAATTAATGTAGTAAATTTATGCTTTAAATTAAATATTTTTTCAAAAAGAATATTATTTTTAAATAAAATGTCAATAAATATTTTTTCAATTCTCTTCTACGTATTTTTTAATGATATCTGAACAAGCACATATTTCTTCCGGCATCTCCTCATATGATTTTGACGCCTTTTGCGCCATAAAATTAAGGTCTTCTTCATATGCTTTAAGTAAAGTTATTAATTTTTGAAAAGGTTCGCAATTTGCGTGGAAACCTTTAAGATTTTGTTCATCTATGTTTTTTTGATAATCGTGAATTCTTTTTTGTCTCCCTCCTAAAGTAATTTTAATTAATTTTTTTAATCTATCAAATGGGAAAAAAATATCGCAATGTTTACAACTCAAGTTGGGGAATTTCTCCTTTAAATTAAGAATATTTTTACAGCAAAAAGTTTTGGGAAAAGACTGTTTTTTCATCATGGTATGAGAATCAGGTGTATTGGGGCAGCTGATAGGAAGTCCTTCATATACTGCGTTAATAAGTTGAGATTCTGCAGAAGCATGTAGTGAGGCTATTATATGTTGAATATCTTGAGAAGCTTTTTCTAAAGCAGCAAGTATGTTTTTGTACTCATTTACTGGATATGTTTCATCGTTAAATAATGATGAAGGTTTATGAGAGAAATAATTATGAGTCTTTTTAAATTCTGTTATCGTTTCTGCACACAGTTGTTCTGTAGTTGTTAAAAAATTTAATATTAATTGCGTTTTTGTAGGAATATATTTTTCTGAAGTATCATTAAGTAATTCTGCTTTAATATTAGAATAATTTTTCAGAAAGGAATCATATTCGACCAATAGATTATGATTGAATGCTAGAAAGTAATGATTTTCTTGTGTACCTGCTAACCTAATTCCAAATTCCGCTTTTCTTATATTCATAAGAGAATCCTCTAACCCTTCATGTATCCACATAGGAAAGAGTTTTTTTGATTGTGTTTCAAGCGTTGTTTGCCAACGATTTTGAAATAATTTTTTTGTAGCATTTATTTGTTCCTCAAGTGTATCTAATGTAGTTTTTTGTTTTTCTTGCCATTCTTGTAAATTTTTAGATAAATCCTCATAATTTTCGCTTTGCTTTTGATTTGATTGATCATCTAATGGGATACAAGCTTGTAATGATTTGAAATATTGTTCTTCTAAAAGAGCAAGAAGAATCTTTGGATTTGATACAAGTGAATTCTGGCCATATTCAGCGGCATAATTTTGTAAACGTGCTCTTATTGCATTAATTTGATCGGTTATTATGTTTATTTGTGCTGCGTGAGCATTCCCCTGCAAGGAGGTAAGATCATTTTCTAATACTTTTAATCTTTCTTGATCTGCAATATTACGCCTTATTGCATTTATTTTTTTTGTAAGTTCTGATTCGCCATCTATTTTTTTTTGTAAAGCCTTCATTGCATCCACAATTGCGTTTCTTTTATGATATATTTCTTCTAATTCTGCACAAAACAAAGATTTTGCTGCATCATATTCGTTTTTAAGTGATTGTAACTGCAAAGTAAAAGCACCCCCTTTTTTTTCAAAAAAAAATGGATAACGTTTTTCTATATCTTCAGCCTGTAATAATTCCCGAAGTCTATTAGCTGAAAAGACAGCTATAGTATGATCGTAAATATCGTTAAAAGGATGATTGTTCTTTTGGTTTAATGTTAAATTTTTTTTGTCTGTTAGATAAAATTTTTTCCTTAATGTAGTCTTTGCTCTGTGAGTAAGGGTATTAAAAAATTCGCAAGGATAGAGGTTCAATTGTTTTTTAATATCATTTGACCTTTCGTATAAAGGGCTTATACAACAAAGTAATTCATTTTTATTAGTACAAAAATTATGTAACGCCTCTTGACAGCTGCCTCCAATGGAACTAAAAAAAATTTTTATGTCATTATTCCCGCCATAGATTGTAAGAAGTCTTTGACAATCTTGTTGAACAGTTTGTTCAAATTTTTCTAAAAAAGTATTTGTTTTTTTTGACGATAATCCTCCCTTAATAGAGTTTATTTCTGCTGTTTGCCCTAAAGATTTTTTTTTAAACTGAGACATTTCAATGGTAAATTCCATTAAAGAATTTTTTTCTTTTGTTAATGCTTCAAAAAATGAGTAATATGCTTTTGCGCATAATAATTTATTATAGGCCTCTGCAACGATACCACAAATTTTTTTTTCTTGTTTTTCATTTTGGGGGTCTTGGAAGTCTTGTTGGAAAAAGAAAGGATACAATACGTGGAGGGAACATCTTGTTAGTGAGAATCGAGTTTTTTCGAGGTCTGTGATGAAATAATTTTCAATGGTGTCTCGATATTTGAAATAGTCATTTATGATCGTATCTATTATTATTTTTTCTTTCGATGTTTCAGCTTTCGAAAAAGGTTTTAAAAGGCTGTTGAACTCATCTGGATAATTTTGCATTCGAGAAGTAAATTCATTATGAAAGTCTGGTGAATACATTTTATTAGAGAGTATTTTACCTTGCATCTCTTCAAAAATACGCCACTGTTTTTCTAATGAAGCTTTCTGTATTTTTTGTAAAAATTCCTTTCCATCTGATATTTTATATTTTTCTATGTACTCTATTATTAAACTAAATCCCTCAAGGAGTTGATTTGGTTTCTTCATAAAAGATTCTTTAGACATGTTAAGTATCTTTACGAAATTTGTATGACTTAGTCCCTTTTGTGCCATTTTTTCCATTTGATATGATGCGGAAAAAAATAAAAAAATAGTAAAAAAAATTATGTTAACAATATATGTATTTGGCTTTTTCATAATAGTGCTCCATTGTAAATGAAAAATGAATTAATGTAGTAAAATTATGCTTTAAATTAAATATTTTTCAAAAAGAATATTATTTTTAAATAAAATGTCAATAAATATTTTTAATTAATTTTTTACAAAAAATTTTATTTTTTGATAAAAAAGGTTATAGTGACGCAATATTATCATATAAGATATTAATCTTTCAAAAAATGGTAAAATGAAATACACTCTGTGGTAAATAAAGAAGGGATAAACTTATGATTCTTGCAGGCGATGTAAAACCGGGTACAAAAATTATCAATGGGTGCGAACCGTGTATTGTTACCGATGTAGTATTTGTAAAGCCCGGGAAGGGCGGAGCTTTTGCTCGTGTAAAAATGAAAAACATGGTTAATAATCTTATGAGAGAAGTGACCTATCGTACTGAGGAAAAGATAGAACAACCTGATATGCGTTATGTGAATGTTGCTTATATGTATGATGATGGAAATTTTCTCTGTTTTATGGACCAAGAATCTTTTGAAGAAATTTTTGTGGATAAAAAAATTATGTATGAAAAAATAAAAGATTTTTTACGTGACCAGGAGCGTTATGTGCTTCTTTTTTGGAATGAAAAAATTATTGATGTTGCTCCCCCGATTCATATGGAATTACAGGTTATTGATACAACGCCTGGTGTGCGTGGTGATAGTTCTCAAAGTCCAACAAAAAGTGCGACATTAGAAACTGGAATGGTTGTGCAAGTACCACTTTTTGTCGCGGTGGGCGATCTTTTAAAAATTGATACACGCAGCAAAGAATATGTCGAAAGAATAAAAAAATAATCATGGAAAAAATAACTGATTATTTGTATGAAAAAGACGAAAAATTTGCATCAAATCTTTCTCTTCGTGATAGAAGGGTTCTTGTTTTGCATATTTTGTACACGATAGAATGCCATGAGTATGATGTTGCTATTCAAACAATAATCTTTCAATATGAAAAAAATTATGGTGTTTCCATAAAAAAAGATGATCAAATAATTGTTATTGTAGATGGAATTTTAAATAAAAAAGATGAGATAGATAATATAATAACGAGATATCTTAGAGGGTGGAGATTGGAGAGACTAAGTGTTATTGTTCGCTTAATATTACGCTATGCTCTATGGGAATTAATAGAGATAAAATCAGATAGTGCACTTGTTATCAATGAGGCAGTTGAACTTGCCAAGAAATTTGCAGAGCAGGACAGTTATAAATTTATCAATGCAGTTCTCGACAATTGGATGAAGGAACAAAAGGTTATTGTTAAAGATCAAAGTACCGATTAATTCATTTTATTTACCGTAAGAATATTGTGGTTTGGTTACTTGTTCGGTAAAGCAGTTTATTCTCAATATTTTTATTGATTTTTATGGTAAAAATTCCGTAGGATTATTTATGAAAATATAAAAACATAATTGTAAGGATTTTTTTCGCATGCATACGCCTAAAAAAACAAAAAAGCCATCAAACTTTGGGGATAATGATCAAAAAAATTTTTTTATACGAGTCCCTGTAATTCCTACTATAGATGTAGTGGTATTTCCACAAAGTATTGTGCCACTTCTTATAGTTGATACAAAAATTATTGAAGGCGTCCAACTCGCTATCAATAAGGGTGATAAACAGATTGTCATAGTTGCCTGTAAAAAACAGTCTATATCTTTAGCAACCACAATAGGTCCAAAGGATCTCTTTTCTATAGGAACTCTTGCAACAATAGTACGAATAGCTGATTTAAAGGACGGAACAACAAAATTACTTGTTCAGGGTGTGCAAAGAGTAAAAATAGAGTCTATACAATTTAATCAAATTTTAGAAGCAGAGGTATCATCCTATCCATTTATTCTTTCTTCAGATGAAGCATCTGTGGAGAATAGGATAAAACAGATTAAACTTTTAGTTGAAGAAGCTGCGGTTTTGGGAGGAAGCTTGATAAATAATGAATTTGCAATGCTTCTTTCGAGAATGAGTTCAACTGAAAAAATAATAGATTTTATACTTTCACGATTAACGCTTTCTATTCAAGATCTCCAAAAATTGTTAGAGATAGAAACCTACAATGATTTTTTTACCTTGCTTGAAGAATATATCGTTCGAGAACGTGATGTTGCCGAAATTCATCAAAAAATAAAGCATAAGGCGCGTGAATCAATGAATATTTCTCAAAAAGAAATGTATGTACGTGAGCAAATACGGGCACTTAAGGAAGAGATTGGTGATGATATGCAGGGTGAATTTGATCAATTGCATGAAAAATTTCTTTTGATAGATCAATACCTTTCTGATGAGGCAAGAGAAGAGGTGCAACGATGTCTTAATCGATTAGAAACTATGTCAATGGAAAATAGTGAGTCTATATTACTAAAAAATTATCTTGAGTGTGTTTTTGATCTTCCATGGGGAAATGAGACTAAGGATAATGACGATTTTGAAAATGCAAAAAAAATATTGGATGAGAATCATTATGGTCTTCAAAATGTTAAAGAACGTATTCTTGATTTTTTATCGGTAAAATTTCTCTCAAAAAATAATCCCGCAACAATACTCTGTTTTTATGGTCCTCCCGGAGTTGGAAAAACTTCTCTTTCGTATGCGATTGCAAAGGCGCTTGGACGTTCTGTCTTTAGAGTATCAGTAGGCGGAATGCGAGATGAAGCGGAGATACGTGGACATCGTAGGACCTATGTAGGAGCGATACCAGGACGATTTATTAAAGGATTAAGACAGGCAAAAAGTAGTAATCCATTAATAATCATTGATGAAATAGATAAGATTGGACAGGATTTTAAAGGAGATCCTGCTGCGGCGTTACTTGAATTGTTAGATCCTGGTCAAAACCATTCTTTTCATGATTATTATCTTGGCTTTTCATTTGATTTTTCTAAATCATTTTTTATTGCTACTGCAAATAATATTGATTCGATACCGCTTGCATTAAGGGATAGACTCGAATTAATAGAGCTTCCTTCCTATACATTTGAAGAAAAAAGATTTATAGCCAAAGGGCATCTTACGCCAAGAATAATTTTTGAGTCGGGGTTAGAAAATAGGAATATTTTTGTTGATAATAACATTATTGATTCTATAATACATGGATATACCTATGAAGCGGGAGTTCGAGATCTTGAACGTTGGTTGCGAAAATTATACTCAAGAATTGCTCGTTTTATTGTTGAGAAAAAAGTAGAAATAAAAATAGATGATAGTAATCTTGAAGAAATAATAGGGGTACCGCGCTATGTAGATACCTGTGAAAAAAAATTAAAAAATTTGATTGGATTAGTTCATGGGCTTTGTTGGACTCCTTGTGGTGGTGATATGTTAAATATTGAAACAGTAACAACAAAAGGAAAGGGAAGTCTTATCTTGACTGGGCATCTTGGCGATGTTATGAAAGAATCAGCTCAAGCCGCATTTACTTTTATCAAAACAAATAGAGAACTTTTAAATGTAGATCATATTTTATTTGATCAAATTGATGTTCATATGCATGTTCCGGCTGGTGCTATCGCGAAGGATGGACCCTCTGCTGGATGTACCATTGTGGTATCAATGTTGTCAGCGCTCACAAAACAAGAGGTCTGGGGTGATCTCGCAATGACAGGAGAGATAGGATTACTCGGGGATATCCTTCCTGTTGGTGGAATAAAGGAAAAGGTGCTGGCTGCAAAAAAGCATGGAATAAAAAGGGTTATAATTCCATCTAAAAATAAGCATGATGTGGGAGAGGTTAAAGAAATTATTGGTGATATTGAAGTTATTTATGTAAAGACAATAGGTGAGGTGCTTAATCTTGCTTTTGTTGAAAAATTGAATATTCGTGAAGATGATTCGATTTTTGAAAAAAATACAGTGCTTGTAGAGGAAATAATCGGAGGCAATATACAAATTTCATAGATATTTTTTGTATAAATCTTTTTCTTACAATGAAAAAATTAAAAATGATAAGGTTTTATTACTTTAATGTAAGTAGATATTTTAGTAAAAAGTGTGCATTATTATGTTTTTAATTTTTTCTGTAAAATTTTGAGCTATCATTAATTTTTGGGCAACCGCAATGAAAATTGAAAATTTTTTATTTTTTATTCTGTGCATAACATCATTGAATATATCAACTTTTTATTGCAAAGAAAAAGCTGATAAGAAAAGATTAGTTATTGTTTACTTACATGGGACCCTTGGTGTTTTTGGATATCTTAATTTTAAATGGATAATGAAACATTTTTATCAGATTCCTTTTATAATTTTTGGATTAAAATTTGAAAAAAGATACAAATGTTCTTCCGATTTTTGTGCTGAATTAAAAGATAAAAGATGGCTAAATTTGTACAGTGGCATTGTGCCTATTGTACAAGGTTTAACGAAACTTTATTCATTTGATAAGGAAAAGAACGAGGCTCTCATAGAAAATGAGTCAGTTATAAGTGGTGATGGATGGGCAATTATTCATTCATTTATTGACAATTGGATGGAAAATAAAATAGCCAATAATTATGATAATGTTGATTTTTACGCTTTCGGATGGAGTGGGCTTCCCCTTGTTTCTGAGAGAGCGGAAGCATCAAAAGATTTTTATAATAAATTTATCGATTTACAAGAACGGTATAATAATTCAAAAGAAGAGGTTCAATACTGCATTATTGCTTTTAGCCACGGTGGAACTGTTGCATTAGGACTTGGTAATGTCGAAAAAAACGAAAGTAGCCGCTCTTTGCATCCAATAGAATATTTAATTTTGCTTGGGGTTCCGATTTTTAAAGAAAATGAAGAATTAATGGTTTTTTTGAAAAAGGACGGAACATTTCTTTTCAAAAATGTTGTTCTTATTCTTTCAAAAAAGGATAGAGTACAGGGTTCTGACTTAACTATTCGTGGAACATTTAAAACAAAAAAAAAATTATCTACTAGCATGAGCAAATACAATCATATATACCAAGGATATGCTAGCTATCAGATTAAAAAAAATCCTAAAAATGGGGTTTTACATTGGGTCAAAGATAAATTTTCTGTAAAATCCGAATATCCTAACCACGGAGAATTGGCGAGAATAGTGACGAAAAAAGAAAGTGTTATTCCGCATATTCCAATTTTTGTCTTTATTCCCTATATTTTAGAAAAATTGATGACTCATCTGCTTAAAAAAGATTTTTCATTGGTTGTTTGTAATAATTGTATGAAAAAAGTTGATATATTTTAAATAAATTTTTATTTTCCGCTTTATTTTTTTCAATTTTTGCTTTAAAATAAATATAATTTAATTATTATATTAATTTTTTATTATGAATAAAGCATTTTTTTATATAAAATTATTTTTTTTATTTCTTTTACCATTATCTTCCTTTGGATCGGTAGGTGAAGGGGGTGGTAAAAAGAAGAACTTAGTTGTTATTTATGTACATGGAACCGTTGGATTTTCAGATCTTTTTCGACCGGAAAGGTTGCTTAGGAATTTTTTGGGGACTATTTCAATATTTTTTAATGATTTAAAAAATGATAATTTATCAAGTTCATTTTTTACCAAGTTGCGGGAGAAGAGGTGGAAAAATTTGCAACCTGGCGTGGTATCAAAAAAAAATGGATTATATAAACTTTGTTCATTAAATCACGACACAAATAAAATAGTAATTGATGATCTTATTAGTGATGAAGGTAAGGATGTTATTCGACTATTTTTTGAAAATTGGAAAAGAAATAAAGGACTATCTGATGATTATGATGTTGTTGATTTTTATTGTTTTGGATGGAGTGGATTACTTTCGATTACCGAGAGGAGGGATGTATCACAGCGCTTAAAGGTTGAGATAATTCGCTTGCAGCAAAAGCATAAGAATGGAGAATTTTGTGTTATCGGGTACAGCCATGGAGGCACTGTTTCTCTTGGAGTTGGTAGAGATAGTGCTGTGCAAAAAAGCGTATTGCAACCTATAGAACACCTTATCATTTTGGGAACTCCTATTTTTAAAGATAATGAAGAGCTGATGGTAAGTAAGGTTGGAAAAGAATTACTTTTTAAGAATATTGTTTTAATTGTCTCTAAAGGGGATATGGTGCAGGGGTCTGATATTACAATGGGGGGTGTACATATAACAAAAAAAAACATATCTAGGTATATTTTGCTTCATAATAGTCATATATGTCAGGGGACTGTTTGCTACGAATCTTTTTTTGGAAAAAAAATTTTTTATCCTGATCATGGTTCTTTTGAGGAAAAGAAGGGGAAAAAACCTGCGGTTTTGTCATATATACCCTTTGTTTTGGAAAAATTGATTGGAAAAGGGACTCTTCATAACAATTTTTGTTTGACTATTCCTATTAATGAAGATCCAATTCCTCTCATAAAACAAATTCATGAGGATCAATTCTCTGGCAGTATACGATATAAAAGGAATCGAATTAGAATAGAACCAATATTATATAAATGTATTAAAATTCTCCCCCCAATCCTAACCAAATCCCGTATCGCGATGGCATTATGTAGCTGCTGTTTTTTATACCAAATTCATCCCATGCTCCAAGTGACCAAATGAAGGATGACCCAATTCCTTCAAATCGCATAAAAAGTGTGTTAGTGAATCCGCCAGTAGCTGCTACAGATGCTGTATCAATTGAATTGATAGTGAAATTTTTTATTGCTACTTTTTCATCTGGGTATTGAGTCGCAATGGTAGAGAGTGGACTGATAGTCCATTCTGTTTTGCCTGCGATGTTATATTCCTGAAATAATTGATACTGAGCCTTATAATCACGGTCTCTAATCTCAGAGTATTCGCTGCTCGCGATGAAGATATTCCAGCCACATGAAAGTATAGTTTTATCATTTTTATCATTCAAATATGTAAAAGATATACCTGTAGAAATATCAAGATCATTACATGGATGAATTCTCATCGGAAGGTTACTTACAGTTGCGATACTGGAAATTTTTGTCCAATTTTTTGTATTAACTCCTGGTAAATATCTACTGAATGGCTTATTATTGAGATCGGCAACCCTTTCCTCTGTTTTATAGAACGGTGCATGGTCCTCTAGTTCAATAAAAAGTTCAACTAATTTATTATCTCCTATCGAAACAATGTCACCATGCATGTACGCTCCTAAACAAAATGCTATCGCTCCATTGTTTCCAAGGGTTGGATAGAAAAGCACCGTTGATGAAAATGTTGAAGAAGTAGGTAATTCTATTCCTCCATAATAGTAGATTCGAAGTGCTTCTGATGCATTAGTGTATAGTCCTTCGATAGTTAATGCTATTGATTCAAATCCTGGATTACTAAGGGTCATACCATTAACTTTTGCATAGGGAGTTGTGCTTGAAAAAAAGGTATTGATCGATTCTCTTTCCGCATTCGTAAAATTATCGTCATAGACTATTTGCAATGATTGTGTAGGATTTGCAAGTGTTCCTCGTATTCCTATGATAAGGTTATCTAAAAAGCTATCGGTAGAGAAAGGGAGAGGTATCTGCACGATGCATTTCATTCCATAACTATATTGATCAGCATTAAATGATATGCGGCCATTCGTTGTCGAAGAGGCGCCGAGCCATTCGGCGCGAATATCACGAAAATCCTTGCTTGATGTGGCATCCCCGGCTACGAGCATTGAACATTTTCTATTGATGGTAAACGCATCGCCGAGTTGAGGATCGTGTGTTGATATAAAGCCTAAAGGATAGAGAATAAATCGTATAAATTCTTTGTTTTCCCTCGCCTTTTTCGCATCAAAAAATTGTGTTTCTCCCGCAATGAAGGAATAATTTTGTGCTTCGCGAGTTTTTGTGTACCCTTTCGATATTTTTTTTTGGTACGATTGATATCCAAAAAATGGAAAAGATAAAAAAAATATTGAAAATAAAATAAAATATTTTGAATACAATTGTGACATAGATTGTTAATCCTATATGTAATTGATAATGATCATGAGGTATAACATATTATTTGTATCGTACCACGTGTTGATTTTTTGAGGAGGATTACGATAAAAATACTTGTGTTAAAGAACCGTAAAATGATAGTTTAAAAATAGATATAATTTTTAATATGGCAATAATGATTTTTTTTTTCGTAATAATTCTTTTTTTTTCTAATATGAGCGGTTCATTCTCGATGACAGAGAATGATGGATCATTTTCCTATGAATATGATTGGTTCATAAAAGCTTTAGAAAAATGTAAAAAAGAATGGATTAATGAGGAGAAAGTAGAAGAGGTTCTAGATTCCTATGAAAATCAGTTGAAGGGAGATGAAGAGAAGGAGTTTAAAAAAAATCGTTTTTTAATAAAAGATATGTTTGAGGCAGAATTTAGGGGAATATTTGATCATTTTCCTTCTCAATATGACAAAAATATTGATAAGGGAATTGCGTATTGTTTTGATCAAATTGAAATGCAAGTATCAGAAAAGAATAAAAAAAATATTGATTTTTATAAACTTTTGGTTCGAGGTATTTTTTTATTGTTAAAAAAAAGATCAAATAAAACCCCATTTCTTTTTTATGCGAAGAGGAGCGGTGAGGAAACGATACTCACCTATGATGAAACAGTTTTTGTTAACGTAATTTGCTCAAGCTTTGCCAATCTTTTATACCAAAAATATAATCTGATCAAAGATAATTCGAAAAATAAAGGATTTTTGAATGCAATTATTGATCCAAATTTTAAAAAATTACCAGATAAGCTACAACATTTGATTGAAGGGTATTGGGATCTAATAAAAGGAAAAGAAGAGGCTCGATTACAGGAGATTATGGTCGTGCCAAAAAAGGAATCCGCGATAAATATAATAAATGGTGGGAACGAAGAAAAAAAATTAATTATTGAAGAGAATAATGATGGATTGAAGAAAGAGGAAGAGGGAACTTTTGATAAAATTGATCATGAAAAAAATGTGAAATCGAAGGAATCAGAAAATTATAAAGAAACTGAGAAAAAAATTAAAAAAATGTATGAGGATATAAAAAATATTGATGAAGCAACATTTAAAAAATACAGTGATAGAAAAATAAGTTTAGAATTGATAAAATTGTATCCTGATTTTCAGCATCTTTCCCGCTTTGATTCTTATACAAGAGAAAGAAAATTTTTTTCTGATACGCTGAATGTAGCAGAAGAGTGCAGAAAGATATGCGGGTTGCTCTATGAGATCCGGGGGATCCATATGCATCAAAAAAAAAGAATAATGGCGCTTATCGATGATACTCTCTCTATTCTTAATAAGGCCCTTGCATGAATAGCAATAAAAAAAGATTTTTAAAAAATGTAGTACAGCTTTCTTCTTCAATATTTTTAAATAAACCTATTGGTCTTTTAAGGGATATTCTTCGAATACGTTATTTTGGAGTAACTATTCTTGGTGATGCATTTTCTGTAGCTTGGCGCATCCCAAACACATTGAGGAGAATTTTTGGAGAAGGAAATTTTTCTGCAGCGCTTTTACCTTCCTTGATTAAAACGAAGGAAGCTAAAAATGGTGAACAAATGTTGAACAGGGTTATTACTGCGATTCTTTTCATCATGACGCCCTGTATATTTTTTCTTTGCGGTATCATTGCATATTTCTCAAAAGAGATAGTTAATATTCTTTCCCCGGGTTCATCGGAAAGAATAGTTTTAACTGTTCCTTTACTTACAATAATGGTTTTTTTTACTGTTTTTATGGTAATCGCGGTAATTATGGGTTGCGCTCTTCAGGTGCATCGAATATTTTACTCAGGTCCAATTTCGCAATTTATTTTAAACATTGCTTTGTGCATAGAATTTTTTCTTGCAATACGTTATTCATTCTCTGTTCAATTTATCGCATGGGCTACTGTATGGAATGGGTTATTAATAGTGATGGTTCATTGGTATCTTTGCATAAAAAAGGGTATCCGTTTGTTAATTCCGAATAAAGAATCGTTCATTGTGGTATTTCAATCAATGAAAAAAATTGTACCTGTACTGATAAGTGGAGGAATAACTGATATAAATTTTTTCGTTGATCAGGCTATTGCCTCATATCTTCCCATTGGTTCTCAGTCTATGCTTGATTATATATCTGGTTTTATACGGATACCTACGCAGGTAGTTGGGTCATCAATTGCAACGGTGTGTATGACTGAATTTTCATATGTTGTTTTACATAATAAAAGAAGATTGTCTTTTTATTTTCTCGAAATAGGAAAAATTATATTTTTAGTTGCGCTTTTTTGTATTACCGGAATATATTTTTTTTCACATGAACTACTTACCCATCTTTTTTTGTCAGAAAAATTTACCTCTGTACATGTTTTGCAAGGAGAAAATTTGCTTTTTTTACTTTCCTTTATTATCTTTTTTTCATCGATAAATAAAGTAATAACAAATGTTTTTTATGTGCATCAACAGATTAGGCCGCTTACTCTTTGTTCAATCGGTGCAACCATTATGAATTTTTTCTTGAATATTATTATGATGCGTTGGTGGGGTTTAAGCGGGATCGTCACAGCAACTGTATTTGTAGAGATTGTGCGTACTTTTGTTTATTTAATGATCATTCACAAAAAAAATATTATGAAAATACCCATTAAAAGGGTGAAATTTTTCATGAATCGTTCTATATTGCTTTATGTAATAATTCTTGGGATTGGGACAGTTTTTTATCTGTTTTTTAAATCAATATTATTTTGTGTTGGATTATGGAAAATAATACATAACACGCTTTTGTTTTGGCCTTTTTTATTTTTAATTTTTATACCGCTGCTACCAATTTCTTTACATTTAAAGAAAAAATTTTCTATAAAATTATATTATTTCGATAAATAAAAATGATTAATTGAGAAGATAGAGATAAAAATTTACAGAAAATTATTTCATCTTTCATTGTCGGTAAAAAAATTTGAAATTATCTGTAAATCATTGTTAATTAAATATGCCATATCAAATCTAATCGTAAAATCATCTGTGGCAAAATTATTTTTTGTTAAAAAAAGGAGAGCAAGGTTAATCATTCTCTCTTTTTTTTTTTTATCCAATAAAAGAATAGGGTTATTGTATCGATAAGATCTTCTTTTTACTTCAATAAAAACAATGATGTTATCTTTTTTGACTATTAAATCTATTTCTCCCCGTAATGAATTTGTTGCTATAAAGAAATTTTTTGATAATAGTGTAAATCCATTTTTAATGTAAAATTTTTCTGCTATTTTTTCCCCTTCTTTTCCGTATTCTGTGATTTTTAATGAATTATTTTTTGATTTTTTTATCATTCTTTTTTTCTCATTGCAAATTTTAGAGTGATGAAAAATAAAAGAGTAAACAGCATGAAAATTATTGCGATTATCTGATATTTTGTTACATCGTAAAAAATATCGATATAATCATAACGATATGGATCTAGAAAAAATCGTTCGACTGTGATAGAAATTCCGTAAATTACAATAAAAATATCTTCATTTATTTTTTCTTTTTCAAAATAAGCATAAAAATATATTAATATAAAAACAAACATGTACCAAATACTGCCGACAAGCTGTGTTGGAATAGAAAAGGATCCTCCAAAAAAATTAAAGTGAAGTACTCCGCTGCAGCAATTTGAATAAGAGCATCCTATTCTTCCAAGGGTATTTGCCATCAAAGCGCCGAGGACCGTGTAAACAATAAAATTTTTTTTTTTTTCGACAACACGCATGTAAAAAATCATAAAAAATGCTCCAATAACCCCACCCATCAATGAAAATCCCCCACTGAATATGTTAAAACATTGAAAAATGTTTATCTCTGGAGCGTCAACAATAAGGAATAGTATTCTTGCTCCGATGAGTGAGGATAGGTAAATTCTGTATACAAGAATAAAAAATGCCTCATTTGATTCCGGAGCAATTCTTTTTGGGCAAAATTTAATTACAAAGGTAAAGAACCAGGCGAAAATTATTGCTAAAAGGATGCAAAATCCATATGCTTCAAACATTTTCTATTCTCCGTTATGAAAATGAGTGGTACTCTTAGAAAGTATAAACGGTGATTATTTTATTTTCAAAGATGAGAAAGATATGGCATTTGAGATAGGATTAGTTGGTTTGCCAAACGCGGGGAAATCGACGTTATTTAATGCGTTAACAAAAAGTTCAGTTTCTGCTGAAAACTATCCTTTTTGTACTATAGATCCAAATAAAGCAATTACGCCCGTGCCTGATAAACGTCTTCAACTGTTGTGTAATCTTTATGATTCTAAAGAAATTATCCCAACCACTCTCACTTTTGTTGATATTGCCGGTATAGTAAAAGGGGCTTCTGAGGGGGAAGGATTGGGGAATATGTTCCTTTCGCATATTCGTTCTGTTGATCTTATTCTTTATGTGGTGCGTTGTTTTGAGGATGAATCGATTATTCATATTGATGGAACAGTTGATCCTGTAAGGGATTTTGAAACTGCAACTATCGAGCTTTCTCTAAAAGATATTGAGTCTTTGCAAAATAGAGAAGAAAAAATACAATCTAGATTAAAAAAATCTATTTTACAGGCCGAGCGAGATCTTTTTGAGGCAGAGCTTTCTTTAATTAAGGATCTTTTAATTGTATTATCCAAGGGTTTAATTACGGATGCAAAAATCATTGCTCAGAATGATGTATTAAAACATTTGTCTCTTTTTATCACAAAACCAATGGTTATCGTTGCTAATTGTAAAGATGCTGATTTTTCTGATTTAGGAAGTGAATCGCATCTCAAAAAAATCACGAAATATGCTAATGAGATGCTGATTCCAATAATTCCAGTTTCTGCCTACTTTGAATATGAATTCTCAACTCTTTCAAAAGAGGATCTTTCTCTTTATGAAAAAGAGTTTGGTTACTCGTCTAAATTATCATCTATTATTGATGCTTGTTGCGAAAGATTGCAACTGATATCTTTCTTTACTTGTGGAAAAAAGGAAATTCATGCTTGGAAATTGCAAAAGGGTCGTACTATACGTGAAGCAGCTGGTTGTATTCACTCTGATCTTGAACGTGGGTTTATTAGTGCAACTATTATGAGCGCGAAAGAATTAATAGATGCGGGTTCCGAGGCGAATTTAAAGGAAAAAGGAAAGCATAGAACGGTTGGCGCTGGGTATATTGTTGAAGATGGTGATGTGATAAATGTTTTATTTAACGTTTAATTTCAGGAAATATTATTTTCATATTCTTTTCTGTTTAATGTATCTTTTCTTTTTTTTATTTTATTTTCCAAGATACGGTACACGGCATCATTGTGCGATGCGTTGTTTTGTTCTTGGACACGTCATTGATAATGGTGTTTCTGAGTCACAGTCAAATCTTGAAAAATATGCGATAAGAGCTATTTTTGATGCATTTATTTTTACAAATAGGGTAGAAGATGTCAAAAAAGATGCATTAATGAGGAAGGAAAATTTTGATTATTTTTTTGGATTTTTTGGGTTTATAAATGAATCGATTTTATCGGAATCTTCTGATATAAAATTTGTGCGCAGCATGCCGATAATTACGCTGACCTCACCATTCCGCAAGATTGCGCTTATTTTTCATTTTTTGACTGTTCATCCTGAATTATTTGAGAGCATACCTTTTTATGATAAGGTTCGTCGGTATGTGGGAGATCCACTAATATACCGTATTGTAACTTCAATTTTTCATTTTAAAAGGCCCCGAGATTTTTTCAATTCTTTGATTTTGGTAAAAAAAAGAGAAATTACCTTTGTTATGTTGGAAGAACAGGATTATTTTTTTGAGTTAATAAATGATATGATTGCCTATTTTCATAGAAAGCAGATTATAGAAACTCTTTGCAATAGATACCACGTTAATTATATTGAGTAGTAATGTTTTTTTCTTGTGTTGTTTGTAGTGATTGAAGGATGCAAAAAATTATTCCGTACCCCACAAGAGAAGATACTCCATAGCTGATGAGGGGTAATCCAATTCCTTTTGTTGGCAATGCCGCTGAAGCAACTAAAACGTTCAAAGATGATTGTAAAAAAATTATGAACGCGACGCCGGTTGTGTATTGTTTTACTATATCATTCGTTGTCGCATTGGCCCGGTAGAGAAGATGAAGAAAAAGAAGATAAAAAAGAAATATTATTGCAATTCCTCCAAAAATTCCAATTTCTTCACATATGATTGAAAAGATGAAATCTGTATGTTGAAGGGGTAAATAGAGTAGTTTTTGTTTAGATTTTCCGATTCCATTTCCAGTTAAACCGCCATTTTTTATAGCTACAAGTGATTGAATAATCTGAAATCCACTGCCTCTTGGATCGGCCCAAGGATTCAGATAAGTGATGATCCTTTTTAATCGATATGGTTTAGTAATTATAGCGATAGTTCCAATGATAGAAGCACATAAAATGAGAAGATAAATTTTTTTTCTGTTTCTCGATGAAAAAATGATAAGAAGTAAAGTTGTGAGAGAGAGAAGAAATGCATGGCCAAAATCAGGCTGTAAAAGAAGAACTATGCTTGTTATGCCGCAAATAATTCCGCTGTAAAATATTAATTGATTTGTTGTATGTTTAAATTTACTTACTATTGTGGCAATTAAAAGGAGATAAAATGGTTTTAGTAATTCTGCAGGTTGAATTATGAGTGAAAAAATTTTTATCCATCGATGTGCTCCGTTTATTGTTATGCCAATCAAAGGAAAGTGTGTTGCAATACAGAGAAAAAGAGAGATAAAAAAGAAAAAGAAGCCTCCCTTTATGAAAAGGGACGGGGGAATCTGTGGGCCTATCCAAAGCGAAATACAGATAAAAAGATATCCAATTAGTTGCTTTACAAAAAAAGTATATCCACTGCCATAAAGAGTGTGGCTGAGAAAAAAACTAGAGCTCCATACCATTAATCCCCCTATTAAGCATAGTATTCCAACAAGTGTGTTGCTTGTGGATTGGTTGGTAAAAAGATGTTTTAGTTGATTTTCTGACATGCACTATTGTAGTGGCAATTTTTTAATAAGATAAAAAAAAATTGATTAAGAAATCGAGAGTTTATAGTAATAATTTAAAATATAAGGGTCATTGTTTTATTTTGTAGAGCAAAGGGAAGAGGGTTTTTTTTTATTTCGTGGCAAAGATAGGTTTTATATGCAAGACTTGGTTGTTTTTTCTGATTAAATGCAATGATAGTGATTTTTTTAATCTGTGCATCCGATTCTATAGTTACTTTGCAGGGATGTTTTTCTGCAGGAAATCTATTTGCAATAATGATGCATCTATCAATGAAATTATTATATTGTTCCCGATATTTTTCTTCGTCAATTATACCATGCTCATCATTTAATAAATCATTATGAAGAATTGGAGTATCCTCAGGAGTCTTTTGTCCTGATGATTGAGATGGTTCAGTTGTTGTTAAACTGAGTAAAGATCTGTCAATTGTATTCTCTGGAATAGACTTTTTCTCTATAGCTGACTTATTATCTTCTATTGATTTATTATTTTCTTTAATCTTTTTAAGATCCTCTTTTTTTAAAAGTGATTTTTCCTTTGTTGTTTGTTCTTTTGAAGAGAGCTCTTCAGCTTTTGCAATTTTTGCAATGAACTTTTTAGTAATTGATTTATTTTCTCCTCCCTTTTTTTTTTGATTTTCATCTTTTTTTAAATTTTCTTTTTTGTTTAGGCAGTTTGTTATTGTATCGAATTTTTTCGAAAAAAATTTTTGATATACATTTTCTACATATTCTTGAGAAAGAGTCTTAATTGTTAATTTATTTTTTTTCATATTTTCTGTGGGTGTTTTTTTGTTAATTATTTTTTTTACTTTATCAACATCTTCCTCATCTTCCTCATATTCTCCAATATTGTTTTTTGATAAATGAGTTTTTTGTGTGTAAAGTGTATTTTGGTTTTTTTGATTAATATGTCCTTTTTTATTTATGAGGATAAGCTTTTTTGATGGAATCAGAAGAAAAAAAAATATGATTATGCAAAATATACTTATAGTTGTTGTGTAAAGGATAAAAAGAGAAAAAAGAAGTTCATTTTTGAAGCGAAATTTTTTTTGTTTTACAGTATACATTATGGTATCCAAGATTTTTTACAGTATCGATGAATTCGATAAGATGTCCGCAAGCCGCATCTTTATCGGAAAAAAGTATTATTGGAGTTTCCTTTGTACTAGTTGATATTATTTTTACGGCCCTTTCAAGGGTAATCTGCTCATGCTTTTTTGTGTAAATGGTTCCCTTCTTGTCCATCGCAAAACAAAGTATCTTTTTTTCGTCGTTCTCCTCACCATGCACTGTCCCATAGGGTAGTATGATGTCAAGAGTATTGTAAAGACTTGGCGTTGCTATGATAAATATGAGCAAAAGAACAAGTACTGTGTCGATCAGGGGAGTAAGCGAGATTGATTCTGGCTCATCTTCTTCATGAAATGGTGAATAACCTGTTAACATAATTTTTTTTTTTGAGTCGTTATTGATAATGGTAGCCTGTATGAAGAAAAATTTCTATCACTTTCTTCATTAGACTCATAAAGATGATACAATTATCCATAAATACGCTTTACATATACGTATGAAAAAATCGATATCGGTAGTCTGTCTTGGAGATATTGTTGGTGCCAAGGGAACTATCTATGCTCTAGAGCACCTTAAAGAGTTGTGTAGTAGTTATGAGCTTGATCTTTTGATAGTTAACATCGAAAATAGTCAAAAAAATTCTAATGGTTTTTCAGAAGATGCAATAAAAAATTTTCTCTCAGTTGTCCATGATATCCCTATTGTTTTTACTGGTGGAAATCACTCTTTTGATAAAAAAAGTCTTTTTGAATGCTATGATCGATATCCAAATCTTTTAAGACCTGGTAATTTTGAATGGAATAATTTGCCGGGAAGAGGCCATTACATGCTGAAAATAGCAAATAAAAATCTTTCAGCGCTAGTTATCAACGTAATGTTACGTGCTTTTATTAGAATGCAGCTTGGATGCCCTTTCTTATATATAGAAAAATTGCTTGAACAATACGAGAAAGAGGTAGACATTGTTATTGTTGATCTTCATGGTGAAGCTACCGGAGAAAAAAATTCATTTGCTTATTGGCTTGATGGACGAGCCTCTCTGATTTTTGGGACACATACACATGTGCAAACTGCTGATGAACGTATATTGCCACTAGGTACTGCTTACATTACTGATATAGGAATGACTGGTGCATTACACTCATCGATAGGAATACGATTGAAAAGCATGATTGAATATTTGAGAACACAGCTGCGCATCGATTTACTTCCAGAGGAGACCGGGCCATTTATATCTTCTGGTATAATCGTGAATTTTGAAAAAACTGAAGAAAAAAGATTGTGGAATGCGGTTTCAATAAAAAGATTAAATAAAATATATGGTCTGTAAAATGAAAAAGATTATGGATCTGTAAATTTTATGTTACGCTAAAGAAAAATATCGAAAAAAAAACTATGGATTATCGAGTGAAAAAAATTTCAAATATTTTTTGTATCTATTTCCTGTTAATTATTTTTTTTGAAGTAAATTCTATTGAAATGAATACTGTTGTGGTGAAACGAATAAAGTTTACCTCTGAGGAAAGAAACCTACTTGTTTTCTGTTCCCTCTTTGCAATGGTTGTAGCATTCTCACGTCATGGTGTTTTTTCTTCGGTAAACTATCTTGATGGGGATGAAAATGAGAAAAAAAATAATAAAATGCCGATAAATTTTGGTACTAATAAAGAGGATAAAAAATTTGACAAAGAGACCTTCAAAATTTTTTTTCATACTTCCACAGTATTTCTGTTTACGAATGCTTTTTTAATTGTCCTTTATAAAACTATTGATGAAAAAGCGGATGTGAACAAGTTACTACGTGAAGTATTTCTCTCTTAAATGGCTATTTGAGAACACGGCTGCGCATAGGTCTCCTCTGGAAGTAGACCGGCCATTTATATCTTCTGGTATAATCGTGAATTTTGAAAAAACTGAAAAAAAAAGATTGTGGAATGCGGTTTCAATAAAAAGATTAAATAAAATATATGGTCTGTAAAATGAAAAAGATTATGGATCTGTAAATTTTATGTTACGCTAAGGAAAAATATCGAAAAAAAAACTATGGATTATCGAGTGAAAAAAATTTCAAATATTTTTTGTATCTGTTTCCTGTTAATTATTTTTTTTGAAGTAAATTCTGTTGAAATGAATACTGTTGTGGTGAAATCAATAAATTTTAGATTGGAAAGAAACATATTTACCCTCTTTGCAATGATTGTAGTATTAGGCGTTCATAATGTTTTTTATTCGCATAATTATTCGCAAAATTATTCGCAAAATTATTCGGTAAACTATCTTTATGGGGATAAAAGTGAGAAAAAAATTAATAAAAATGAAAGTGGGATGGAAGGATTTAATACGTTTGAAACATTGCCTGATTTTAGATGTCGTCTCCCGACAAAATCGATAACGCATAATCCTATTTACGAGATAAAAGAGAAGAAGAGCTCTTTTATTTATCCAAAGACCTTTGATCGAGAGACCTTCAAAATTTTTCTTCATACTTCCGCAGCATTTCTGTTTACGAATGCTTTTTTAATTGTCCTTTATAAAACTATTGATGAAAAAGCGGATGTGAAAAAGTTACTACATGAAGTATTTTTCTCTTAAATGAGGATAATTTTTTAATTTCTATTCCTATGTTACAATGATTACCGGTTCATAGTAATTTTTGTACATAATTTTGTAAAAAGGATAGTAGTATGCCAGTACCAAAGAGAAAACTGTCAAGAAGTCGTCGTGATAGTAGAAGTGCAGATAAATTCATACGACCAAAATCAATTTCACTCTGTAAAACAGAGGGTTGTAAAGAAGCTGTTATACCGCATCGTGTCTGTGCCGGATGTGGGATTTACAAGGGGAAGCAAGTATTGTCAGTGAAAAGCCGAGAAAAAAATATAAAAAATCTTCCTGAATCAGATATGAAGGGAAAGAATGATTCGGTGCAGTATGTTAAAGAAGAAAATGACAAAGAAAAATCAGGTGAATAATATGTATGGCAGTTATTTTCGCGGATATTTACAAAAAAAAATATGGCGAATTTCTTTTTTGCAGATTGTTATTTTTTTGGTCGCGATTGTTGCGGGTTTTTTTCTTTATTTTGGAGGAAAATTTTTACATTCTAAGTGGGTTGTTCATCGTGATGAAAAAGCATTTTCAGAATTAATGGATCTTTTTGAGCGTATTAAGGGTGGATATACCACAAAAAACAGTGCTCATTTCAGGGAAATTTCTCTTGATTGTGAGGTGTTGAGTAAAAAGTATTCTCACACATCTCTTTTTCCTTATTTTATTTTGTGCAAAGTAGTCGCAATTTTAGGAGAGGGGAAACGGAGTGACGAAGCGATTAAGTCACTAGAACAGATCTGTTTACCTCACTGTCATTTATCCGAAGATCTGCGAAATTTTGTCAACTTTTTACGATCTGTTTCCTTCGGTGATACGAAGCATGATTCTGCTGAAATAGCTCGGTTAGTGCTACCAAAAAAATCAATTTTTCATGAGCTTTCTCTCTTTATCGCCGGAATTACCATTCAACAACAGAATTCTGTTGAGGAAGCAGAGGCAATATGGAGTATCTTTTTTAAAGATCCAGTCTATAAGGCATCTCCCTTTAAACAGTTGGTTGAAATGGCTCGTAATTGGGATTTTTGAAAAAAGTTTTCTGCTTATTTGTTAAATTATGGTTAAGACACGTTTTGCTCCATCTCCTACAGGACACCTCCATATAGGAGGGCTTCGTTCTGCATTATTTAATTATATCTTTGCAAAACATTATGATGGTTTATTTGTGTTGCGCATTGAGGATACTGATTTAAAGCGCTCTGATGATGAATATACCGATGGTATTTTTGAGGCTTTTTCCTGGTGTGGGATAGAGAGTGATGAGCCTGTTATTTTTCAGTCAAAAAGAAGTGAAATATATCGAGCTGCCATCAATCGCATGCTTCTTTCTGGATTAGTGTATAAAGATACTGTTATTGATGAAGAGGGAAAACCAGGAGAAGTTTTGAAGTGTAAAGTTCCAAAAAATGAAATAGTTTCATTTTTTGATCTTGTCCGCGGAGAGATCTCTTTTAATACCAATGAAATAGAAGATTTTATTATATGCAGATCCGATGGGTCGCCGTTATATAACCTTGTGGTTGTCGTTGATGATATTGAAATGGGGATAACTCATGTGATTCGTGGCGAGGAACATATTACTAACACTCCGCGTCAATTACTTTTATATCGTGCATTGAATAAGGTTCCACCATTTTTTGCCCATCTTCCTTTGATCCTCGGGCATGATAGGAAAAAATTATCGAAACGTGATGCTACGACTTCGGTGATTGATTATCGAGCGATGGGGATTTTGCCGGGTGCTCTATGTAACTATCTTTTGAGGCTTGGTTGGTCATATGGCGATGAAGAGATAATTTCTGTAAAAAGGGCGATTGAAATTTTTGATATAGGGAAGGTACAGCATGCGGGAGCAATTTTTGACTTTCAAAAATTGCTGTGGGTAAATCATCAGCTGATAAAATCTATGAGCAGTGCTGATCTGTATACCTACATGGCGAAGGAAAATTTTCTCAATGAGTGGTCAATACAACATAAGGATATGCTTATACGGGTGATCGAAATTTTGCGTGAACGATGTAAAACAGTGGTGGATCTTGCAAAATACTGTAATTATTTTGATCCCATGATTACTATCGATATGCATGCATCTGAAATCGGAATCGCTCATGAAATTATTGATAGAATAATTCGAAATTTTTTTCATGAAGCACACCATATGTTCATGACCGATGAAGAATCGGTAACTCGGGAAAATGATTGGAAAATCTTGATAAAAAAGGTTTCTGAAAAAACGTCCGTAGAACAACATCTCTGTTACTCAGCGATCCGGTTCCTTTTATTGGGGGAAGTTTCAGCCCCTTCTCTTTGCAAGCTGCTCGCCGTTGGTGGATATAACACTCTTTTGGGAAGAGGGAAAAGATTCTTGCCATATTCTTCAATTCTGTGAGTAATTTTAATTAATTGTAATTTTTTTTTCAGATGACAACCAGCTACTGACTTTTCCTTTTTCTATGGGAAAATATAATTTTTTCTTGAAACGATCATTAAGGGAGGTAGAATCAACAGAAATAGTATTATCATTTTCGATATTTGTATCTGTTGATACAATACTAATATTTTCCAAATCAGATATGGTTAATCTGGTGTTGTTACGAACAACATTAGCAGCTTTAGGTATGAAATTTATTACATCAGTAGTTATTGAGTTATGTTTCTCACAAGAGAATGCAAGCTGCTTAAATTTTGATTGTTTGTTTTTTATTTCAAAGGATGCATCGTTGATCAATATAAAGTTTTTAATATCATTTTCTATTGGAATAATTATATGACTAAATGCGTTAGAATTATCATTATCGCTAGCAACCTTGAAAAAAATAGAACCAATAATGTTAATTTTAAATTTTTTTTGCGAAGGGTCATAATATATTTTTGAATATTGTAGTGTATCTATATAAAAAGCGTATAAGGGGATATACGGTAAAAAATTTACAAAATGCTCAAAGTCTCGTAAATATTTGATAGTAATAGATATATCATATATATTATTTTTCTGATTATTTTTGAATTGCTCGCATGTTGCTCTAATTTTTTCAACAAATAGATTATCCTTTAGCTCAAAGTTTTGTAAATGTTTGATAGCATTAGATATAGCTATATTATTTTTGAGCTGCTCGCATTTTTCTCTAATTTTTTCAACAAATAGATTATCCTTTAGCCGATCATTATAATTATCAAAGAAATTTATTATTTTTGGGTTTTTTATTTTTATTGTTACCTTTTGTGGTTTTTGAAATGATTTCCCTATGTATGAGAGATTTTTTATAGATTCAGCAAAATTGTCTTCGATTGTAATAGGAAAATAAGTCTTTTTCACAAATGGAAGATATTTATTAAATTCTTCTAATAGCGCATCTCTTTTTTGCTTTTTTTTTTCATCAAGTAATTGCAACTGTTTTAAAATTTTTTTAGTTGCGAAAAAAAATGCCACTCCGATTATTGGTGGCACTATGATCCAACGATAACTAAATTTGTTGGCAGGAAGGAGGTGAAGTGAAGAAAGAAATAAAAAAAATAAAAAATTTTTGTGTATGCGTGATAAAAAAAGCATAGTTGATTATCCATTTCGCCTAGTAAAATAACATCTTTATTATAATCAATACTACAAAAATGTACAACAGTTGGTTCATCACACAAACTGTACGCCATTTTTATCAATGGTGATGAAAATTGGATATTGTTGCTCTGCAAGAGATATCCATCCGTTTGTTTGATAGTTCAGTGCATCGCTTATTATTTCTGGAGGAAGAAGGAGATCTATTGAATTAGCGTAGGTTATAAATCCTCCTGGACAGGATAAATCAAACCGTAATCCATTGATATAACTGGAAGGGATTAAGAGTTTTTTCCCTTCTATATCTTTTTGTATTCCATAAAATGGATTTTGCGAGATTGTGTATCTTCCCTTTAAAAAGAGATTATCGCGTATGAGTTCCCAAAAATCACTGCCTTTTCCATTAACATTCTGATTCATAAGATACTTCTCGAGGATCGTTATATGTCCATCTCCCAGTGAGGTGTAAAAGTTTTTTTCTGATTTTTCAAAGGCTTCATACACAGTTAAGGTGGTATATTTTGATAATATTTGTTGTGAAAGAGGTTCATATAGAAAATCATGAGCTCCATAGGTTATTCCGACTCTATTATTTTCTTCGCCAATGAACGCGGCACTAACCGTCATATAATCGATGATATCTCTTTTCTCATCTTTTATAATTTTTGATTGTTCGGTTGCACAAATTGGAATGATATGCCAGGAGGTATCTATCCCGTCGTACTCGCGATACATGCAGATGAGTGTAAGAAGATCAGAAAAAAGAAAATCAGCTTTTTCGCATCGATAAAAGGGGAGTACAATAATCGATTTATTCCATTTTTTAATCGATTGATCATATATTTTTTCATTCTGTTTTATGCCTTCAATCATCAGTGAGTTCAATCCGATTGGCGGCGCAAGAAGAATAACTTTATCTTTAGGCTGCTCATACACAATATAAGAGCTGAATATTTTTTTTCCATGATTACTACTATTTTTTTCACTTCTTGCGCGGTACAGTGATCGCGTGATCTCTCGTTTCCTCATTTCTTCAACATCATGTTTTAATCTAGTTACCCAGTCCTCCTTGAAGAGGTCAATTAAAGATATTCCATGTTGAGCAAGCGTAGACATTGATTGAATTGATGGAGCAATGATATAATTGCACCCTTTTACTATTTCATTATAAATAACGTTGAGGCATTCTATTCCCCAGGCATAAGTTTGTTTATTTTCTATCGTAGGGAGTATCCCCATATGATCAAATTTTTTAAAAAAAATTTCTATGGATGCTTCAGCCATTTCCCAGAGAAGATACCTTTGCTTTTTTGTTATAGTTTGATTTTTTTGTAACATTAATGGAATGAAGGTAATTCCGATATATTCAGGGAAAAAATGGTTCCATAAAACAGATTCTGTGAGGAGAAAAAATTCGGTACAATATTGTCCAATTTCTTCAAATAGCATTCCCCGTATATCATTAAAGTCTGAACATTCATTTAAAAAATCTATTTCTTCAATAAAATTTTTAACCGCTTTTATAAAATTTTCTATCGATCCTGTATCGATCGCCATTTTTATATTTGCTAAGGAGGTCAAAAAGCCGCTCACGATATATTCAAATGCTATATATGAATGAAGTACAAGAAATGGATCTGTCTTTGCCTCTATATCAAAAATTATTTTTTTTGCTCTCTCATCAGTTGAAAGATTTGCTATTCGTATGATAAGTTCATGGGCTATCGTTGCATCCGGGATATTGCTCGCAATGAATCGGTTAACCTCATCTTTTAACAGGGCAAAAGAATCGCGAACGAACAAAGATTGCTCTCGCTGAGAAAATATTTTTCCTCCAATCTCATCATTCCTTGTGTCATTATGGAAAAAAAGGATGAAAAAAAAAAGTATAATATTCATAAATTATCTTCTCTAAATATCCCATACCAAAAAATGAATTATATATTTTGAAGTTGTAGGGATTTAGGTTTCGATCGTAAATGTTCAGTTTGAACATCATATAAACGGCCATCCCCGATATCTTTTTTAATTGACTGCCCATCTATTAGTTTTTTTACTCCGCTCATGACAGATTCAATAACATCTGGAGGATAAAAAGCAGTGACAACGAAACCATTCTTTTGCTGAGGTAGCTGAGCTATAGAGATTAATTGAAAAGAAATAGAAAAAAAAATCAAAAAAATTGGCAGAATAAATTTTTTTATCTTACTCATTAAAGATTCCTTACTTTAGATCTACTCTATTTATGGTATATTTATCGCAACATAAAAAACAATAGTTTGTAGTAAATCTGTTTCATTATAGGGAGAAAGATAGGCAAAAATTCTTAATGTTTCTCCATATGAGGGACGAGAAAAATTTCTCGATGTAATTCCTCTCTTTTTTTAAAAAAAATCAACCAAGTTCCGAATTCTAACAATTGATTCTCATTCTGTACTTTAAAAAAAATATATTGATACAAGATCTTTTCTCCCAGTATTTTTTCTCCACGCATTCCCCACTCAATCGATGGGAAATTTTTTTTAATCTCCTCTATTGGAGAGAGTATATTCTGATTTAATTGAAAAAAAAGAATTCCAATGATCGAATGGGGAGGATAATTAAGTTGTTCTCGTATTTTAACGCTTTTTTCGAAAAATAGATCATGATCCTTATAATGATTCAAAGGATGACTAAGGTTTTTATCATCTACAATAAACATTTCTGAATCCTGTAATGAAAATTTATCTTTTAAAAAAAACCATTCTCTAAAAAATTTTTCATCATACAAAAAAGTATGTTGTCCTCCATAAATGGGAAAATAAAGAAGAGTTCTGACGTTTTTCAATAAATAAAAAAAGGAAAATATTTTCTTGGTTCCGATAATAATAGGGCTCGGTCCTCCTTCAAGTATTTTTTTTATTTTTTTTTCCTTATCTTTATTTGTAGTGGTTTCATCACTAATAACGCACCATTGATCGCTGGAGATACCAGATTTTTTTAATAAATGGAGTAACCCTTCGATTCCATAATCATAATGAAAAAAAAATGCGTTTGAACCGCCGCATTGATGACAGTGTTCTGGAATTGGTTCTTTTTTTTTGCAACTAACACAGTAAGCTTCGATCTTTGAAAGAAAGGTAAATGGTTTTTCGCAGTGGCATTTTATTTTTTTTCTACAAAGAGAGCAAATTGCAAGAGAGGAAAAAAATTTTCTATTACAAAAAAGTAGCATCTGTTTTTTTGAGGTAACTATCTTATTGATCTTCTCTTTAATCTCTAAAGAAAGTTCCTCTTTGGATAAATTTTTTCCGTACAATGAAAGTAATTCTATTTTTTCAGAATCATATTTATTTTTGCCAAGAATTACATTTTCTTTCTTTTGATCAAGGATAAAGATCCGAATATCGATTGGGGCGGTTAAAGAAATGAGCAAAAGCGGTATCTTCTCCTCTTTACATCGTTGCATCATGGTGAGGCCATGATGAATGAAAGGGGGAGCAATTTCGATAAAATTTTCTGATTCTATTTCTTCAATAATGCATAACCCTATCTGTGGGATTGGAAGAAATGTGCATCCATGAATCCCCATGATTATCTTTATTTTTTTCTCTTTCTCACTTTCAAAAAAATCGAGCAAAGAACGTTCCTCTACTTTATGTAGGGGGGTTCGCATGATAAATATTTCATCGTCAGAAAAAAATGATTCAAAAAATTTTTTTCGCTCTCTTAAGAGATCTTTGCATGGGGAAAGATATACAAGTATTTTAGATGAAAAATCGGGATTCTTTTTCTTACTCAATAGAAGTTGATTGATCAAAGATTCTCGATCATTTTTCAAAAATCTATCACACAAAAAGGGCACAGATCTTCTTTCAGATAACCAAGAATCAAAGGGGTTTGAGTGAAAATTAGGAAGAGACGATTTTTTTAAGCAATTATTTTTTTCATTTTGGGTACTTTCTTTTTTATTTTTCCTTTTTAAAAATTTGTTATTGAAAGGGATCTGTTCATAGATCCACCACCCATCCATCCCATATGAGCTTGCTATTTTTTTCATAAAGATGATGTATTCATTAGAAAGTGGAATTACCTTTTCAATAAAACGGATTGAATAAGGCTTACCATCTATATTAACTGATCTATCAATACTATTTTTTTCGATTATTGCAATGACTTGTCCAAATGCCTTGCTATTTTTTAGAGGAATAATGACAATATCTTTTTCTTTTACTGTGCATTTTTTTGGATCAGGCATATAACAATATGAAAGTGGCGGTATTTTTCTGTTAATAAAAAGAATTTGAACAGTAAGAATCTGCATAGTATGATGAAAGAAAAAAAAATATTGATTTTTAATTAATGGTAAGAGTATCATGAATATATGTAGATGAAACACTATAATAGTAAGTAAGAATATGAAATATTTTTTATTGATTTTTATCTCTTCCGCTTTTCTTTTTTTTTCGATTTTTGGACGTGCAAAAAATAGAGGAAGTGGATTTAATGGAAGAAATTTTATGATGTTGCGTTTGATTCAGGATAAAAAACGATATTTTCCCCACTATCTTTCAAGAAGGGATGAAAAAAATGAGAAACAGGAGGGTGAAATTCTTCATCAGGCTTACTATCGATGTACCGATAAGGATGAATCGGGGGTCGTGGCGATTGAATGAAGAAGAACTGTATAGTTTTACAACGAAAGAGACATAATTTTTTTTTATTTATTTTTTTTCTTTTTTTAGTGCTTTCTCAAGAGATTATGGGGAAGGGAAAAATTTTTGTTAATGCGTTGCTATCTGCGGCATTGATTGCTTATTTATATAAAAAATACCAAAAAAAGATTGGTGTACCATCATCAAGTAAAAGTGTTAATGTTGGCAATTCTGTTGATAGTAGCGATAATACAGTGATTGTGCCTAAAAATGCCCGGATTAAAAAATTGCCTTTCTATAAAAATAAGAATAAAAATGGAAAGAAAAAAAATTTTTATAATGCTGATAAAAATATTCAAAAAAAATCACTGGAGGATAAGCAATATCAAAATAAACCAAAAAAAATAGAAAATAGTGACAGTGAAGTGCGCAATGTAAAAAATCAAGAAATGCTTGATGAAAATAATGTTATGCATGTTTTTTCAGAAGATAACGATGGCAAAAATAAATTGAAAAAGAAGATCATAAATTATTTGGAAAAGAGGGGAGATGAATACATTCTGATAGGACGTTCAAAATTCGAGAAATTTTTTTTTCAAATTATTGAGACGTCAGGTCTATACGGAATGATTTTTTCAATTGAAAGAGTAAATCCGGTATTTTTTACAATAAAACAGGATAAACTTTCTGTTTCTAGCAATGATGAGAAATTAAAATACCAGTTAAAAAATTATGATGGTAGATTTTTATTTGAGAAACGGTGGGCATTTACTTATGATAAAGAGGTAGAACTATTAAATTTTGATTCATTATCCTGTATCTGCAAGGTATATAGAAAAATAGAAAATGGTCGTTTAAAAATTGAAAAAATAGATATTAAAGAAGGTAGTCTTGAGGGGGATAAAGTGGAGAGTATATTTGTTGATTTACCTCAGGAAAATGAAAAAAAAGATATTGCGAATCCTTTTTTTGAAAATAAATTTAGTGATCAGGGGGATAGCGGTTCAAGTAAAGATAAAAAAGCTTTTCAGATAGATCAAAATGCAAAAAAAGATAATTAATACGGGAAATAGGTTAATAACATTTGATCCAAAAGGTGCAAAATCACTGTATGCTATAAATAAAGATGATATTGATACCCTTTTATTTATTAATTTTAAAACGCAAGCTGCAAAGGTGACAACTACGATTGAAAAAGATTATCCAACGATTATTAAAGAAATGCAATCTATTGGGATACAAAATTTTCCTATTGCCGCGGTGTCAATCATTGGATTACATTATTACGGCAAAGATGAATTTATTAAATTTGTTCAAAAAAATAATAAAAAATTTGAAAAATTCTTTAAATATTGATGGTTCCCTTGAGAAATATAAAAGAGCTAATAAAGAAGCTAATAAAATTGTCGGATTTGTGGTTAAAAAAGATAGTTTTAATCAGTTTAGTGAATTAATACGGAGAATTATTGAAAAAATAAAATTTTCATCCGTGCTGTTTGTTGCGAATGCAGAATTGAATGAAAATGCGGAAAATAAAGTTAAAGAAATATATAAGAATGATAATGGTGAAAATTCTGATATTGATATGAAAGTATACGAAAATTTTTCAGAAAAAAGTCCAAAGAAAAATTATAGGCATTTTCGTGTACAAAAAAGCAATGTTCATTTTTATACATATTTTCCAAAAATTTTAGAAACTAACAACTGTATACTCGATACAAAATCAAATATAGAAAAAAAATCAATATTTGTTTTAGAAAACATTTTTTCCGAATCTGAATATTTTAAGGAAAATATCTTAAAAAAAGATCCCACCCATACTATTATTATTTTTTTTCAATTGGATATCAACGATTTTAAAAATGTGTTTTATCTTCTTGGTAATTTATTGCCAAAAAGTGATAGTACTCCTTTAAAAAGGATTTGAACAGTAAGAATTTGCATAATATGACAAAATGATAAAAAAATATTGATTTTTAGGTAAAGATAAGAGTAGTATGAATATATATGAAACTCTATATTAGTAAGTAAGAATATGAAATATTTTTTATTTATTTTTTTTCTTTTTTTAATGCTCTCTCAAGAGATTGTAGGGAAGGGAAAAATTTTTGTTAATTCTTTACTATCTGTGGTATTGGCGACTTATTTATATAAAAAATACCAAAAGAAAACGCGTAGATCCTTATTAAGAAAAAATGTTAATACTACTGGAAGGCAAAAAAATATAGAGATTTCGCCTAATATAGAGATTTCGCCTAAAGACTTTCGGATTGAAAAATTGCCTTTCCATAAAAATAAGAATGAAAATGGAAAGAAAGAAATTTCTCAGAATGCTCATAAAAATATTCAGAAAAAATTATCGGAGGATAAGCAATATCAAAATGAACAAAAAAATAATAATATTCAGGTACCGCATAATGCATCTGGCTTAAATAGTGATTTTTTGCAAGAACAGGCAAAATTATATATTAGTTATAATAAAAATAATAAAAAGGAACAAAAAAAGGTAAAAGATAGTGGCGGTGAAGTGTTCGATGTAAAAAATCGAGTAATGCTTGATGAAAATGGAAGGTTGCAGGAGTTTAATCCAAATTTTGCTGAAAATGTTTATAACACAAATTCAGATGATATTTCTTACAATACTTTCAAAGATAAAAAAATAGTTGATTTGTTTCATACATTCAAATATGAAGCATCAAGTTTATTAAATATGCTGAGAGCAGCGGATTTAACTGGAAGGCAGGATTGTATAATAGCTGCATTATCGACCATTGGGCTATGGTACAATTATATAAATAATGGAAACTATGAAAATGCAAAAAAAGAATTTTTTGCATTTGCTAAAAAAACTTCATTAATAAATATTCTTAAAGACTCTTATCAGCAATTTGAGATTATGAATGAATTTCTAACTGCCTTAGATGGTGGAGCTGATTTCGGCTTGGAAGTGCATCGAGATGTTACAAGCTGGGTTAAAAAATATGTTGGTGAAAAAAAAGTTGTAGGGTTTGCCGTTAAGAAAAATAATATTGATGGATTTAAAAAATTAATAAGATTGATCAACAGCAAAATAAAATACCCCTCCGTGATGCTTGTGGTTAACGTAAAAAAATATTTAGATGAAGAGGGGAAAAATGTAAATGCAGAAGCCTATACTAATGATGATGGGAATGATCCTATTATTGATGTAAAATTATTTGGCCCTATAGAAAAAAATAGAAAATTTTTTACAGATTTCAACTTTCCCGCTGCTCATTTTTATGCATATTTTCCAGATATTTTAGGAATTCGAAACTGTATATTTAATACAAAATCCGATATAAAACAAAAATCAATATTTGTTTTAGAAAATATTTTTAATGAAATTCAATATTATAATAAACTTCCTCAACGGGAAGCAACCCATGCTCTCGTTCTTTTTTTTCAATATGATGAAAATGATTTTAAAAAAATGTTTGATCTTGGTGCATTCAGCAAGATGCTTATAAAAAAATAAAGATTAAAATATTTTTTTAGTGTATCGTATCAAAATACATTAGATGGCAATGCGTTTTATAGTTTTTTAACTTATTGCCAAAAAAGCTTTATGAAAAATAAGATGGTGTATATATATTGGTTGGCAGATGATAGTACTTTTTTAAAAAATTGAATGGTAATAATTACCATAATAGAGTAAAAATAAAAAAGAAAGGTATTATTGATCTTTATTTGACGTTTCTGGTACACTATGATGGTGAGTAAAATTTTTAGAATATTTCTATTTATTTTTTTAGGGAAAAGGGTAAAAATTTTGGTAATTGAATGAAAAAAAATTTTACAGTTTTTTTGGAAAAAGTTTGTAAATTATCTTTATTTACTTTTTTTATTATTTTAATGTTATTTTTCGATACAGAGGGATACTCTTTACGAGAACATAAGGGAAAAATTTTTGTTGGAAGCCTCTTTGGGATCGGATTTGCAATATATCAATACAAAAAATATCTAGAAAAAAACTGTATGGCATCATTGATTCTTAATTATTTAAAAGAGCATCAAAATAGGGATGTATATTTGCTATTAAAAAAAAAAGAAAAAGCGGAGTATTCGGTAATAACAATGGGAGAGGATACGCAGTCTCTTTCTGTATATACTAATAATAATCCATTTTTTTGCGATGGAAACAAACTCACTCTGGTAAAACAGGTGGATAATCTATCTGAAAAAAAAATTTTAACAATAGTTTTCAATGAATCTCAAGGGGCGTCATTTCCAGCATCTTTTTCAGAAAATAATAATCAAAAAATTGATGCTGTTCATAAAGATCCTGTAAAAAAAGAAGATTTTTTGAGCAAAAGCGGTGAATTTAGTGGTTATTTATATGTGATTAATAGAACAATCGGGAATGATGATTATGTCACTTTTGCCCGTATCAAGAGGAAAGAAAATAAATTATTAGAAAATTCGCAAATGGATACTTATCTGAAAATTCAACAAAAATATGATAAAAATCAATTGAAAAATGAAATTTTACAAAAAATTAATGATGAAAATATTTTTTTAGGTTTTGAAAAAAAAGATGCAAACATCTGTTTTCAAATTATCAGAGAGAGAGACACATTAAAAAAAAAGCAACCGATTTTTTTTGAGGTTAAAGGAAAGGAAAAGGATAAAAAATTTTGCTTTGTGGGGGATGGTCTCGTAGGAGAAGAAAACCAAAAAAAATATATGCTTAAACAAGATGACAAAAATGAATCGGGAGTTGTATTTCAAGAGCTGCTAGATGTAGGTGATTATAATGCCGAAAACTCCGAAGAAGAATTAGATCCCAATTCAATATCCTGCATCTATTATATTAATAAAAAAAACGGTATTACAAAAAATAATGACGGTGTTTATATTTATAAAATTTTTATAGATCGTGGTAAATTATTATTCGAAAACATCAAGTATCTTACAGATATTGATGAGCGTAAAAAACTTTTTCAAAATCGAAGCTCGGATGAATCTAAAAAATGAAATTAAAATAATTAGTACATGATGTAAAAAATCAATAAATTTTTGATAAAAATGGAAGATTACAGGTTTGTTTTACCCAAGCGTTGCTGAAATGTATTTATAGCAGTAGCACGCATGATAATTTATAGATAAAAAAAATAGTTGATTCTATGATAGATATGCACTAATATTTTTTATTTATTATTTTATATTTTTCAGCCATTCACTAACCTTTTTCTCCGGACATGCTTCTTTTCTTTTGATCATTTCGATATCTCCAAGATATACCTGAGTTGTCGCGGGGGATGAGTGTCGCATTGCAAGTTGTACTTCATAGAGTGAAGATCCACCTTGGATGGCAAACACTCCAAAGGTATGTCGTAGGCTGTGTGCGCTTAAACGTTTTGTTTTTAATTTTGCTTTTATCAATCTATTCCGTATAATGCGTGAAAGAGAGTCGGTTGTAAGGTTATTTTTGCTTTCATTGAAAGAAAAATTGTAAAAATGATTGTTATGACCGACAAAAAGATGCAAGTTTTCAGAAAATTTTTCATTTTCGAATCTTTTTTTGAAATATTCTTTTATCCGTTGCAATACCTCTGGCATAAGCATTACGAAGGCATCTTTCCCTTCTCTCCCCTTTCCGCGTATCCAAACGAGGGTTTCTGATTCTTTGAATTCAATATCTTTTATGAGAATCTGTGATGCTTCAATTAATCGAAGGCCTGTGTAGAGGAGGAGCGTAATTAAACATCGATCACGAAGATCATGCAGCTTCTCTTTTGCTATTGAATCAAGTAATTGTTTTGCTTGATTTGGAAGAAGTGAATCCTTACAGTGTGTTTTTGTTTTACATTTTACATGACGAATTCCCATTGTGATATTTGGGTAGAGAAGTATTGATTCACACCAAGAAAAAAATTGCCTGACACAGACTAAATACAGAGACCGTGTAAAGGTGCTAAGTGATTTTGCATCTAAATGAGTTTTATAGGCTATGATTGTCTCTTTGGAAAAAGGTGGTGATTTTTCGTCATATTCTTCTTTTTTAATCCATTCGTGAAATTGATATAATCCTCGTTTATAGGTGATTCGCGATGTGGTGGCGATGTCAAGTTGTGCAAGATATTTATCAATAAAAAAGAATAAATTTTTTCTTGTTAATTTCTCTGTGCTTTTTTTTTTTATTTTTTGTGAAGAGGTTTTTACTATATCGTATACAATTTGATCAGAAAAA